>Ga0187827_10000054_pt1 | contig 165877 bp, 164 predicted proteins | sample ETNtaG_39_FD_167969 | JGI IMG/M metagenome (GOLD analysis project Ga0187827, IMG submission 167969) | Marine microbial and viral communities from oxygen minimum zone, Eastern Pacific Ocean - ETNP2014_SV_150_PacBio MetaG (Illumina Assembly) | ecosystem: Environmental > Aquatic > Marine >...
ACTTCTTAAAAATATTCATAAAAGAGTAGAAGAGGAAAAAATTGAATATATGGCAAGAAAACTAAATTGGGGAAATGTCCATAATCCCAAGTTTCTAGATCAAACACACTCAAAAACAAAAGATCCATAACCCGATCGTGAACAAAAAGTGCTGCTATGACCTGCAATCAATGCCGCCTATTACTACTAGTTTGAAATAAATAGGAGCAAGTGAAAATACCCTATCTTTTTAATTTCCATAAGTTAAACTACAGAATCACTCAATTGCTTAATAAATACAAAATTTTGGAGGTAGTAACTATGAAACTCGGACTAATGGCTCTTGCGGCTCTTACTGCCGCAATAATATTCGTGGGTTGCGGTACAGCAGTAGGGCGTGCTACCGGCGCTGACGCGGAACCCATCAACACAAACACCTCGGCTGGTTCCCTACCTGTTATAACCGAGGAAAAGTTGATTGTGGTTAACGAGAATTTGGCAAGCCAGGAAGCATTACTAGTAGACCAGGAAAAGGCACTGGATAAACATCAAGCAGAGCTGCAAAATCTTAAAGAAATAGTTACTGCCTTTGAATCAAATTCAGCCAATAATTCAGCCAATACAGAAAGTTCGGCAGATAGGGAAATTAAATCTGTCGCAGCCGAAGTTTCAACTATGTCAAACCAATTAGAAAATGACATGGCTGCGCAGGGACAACATCTCGAAGAAGAAATTTCTATGATGCATTACCGCATTACCTCTCTAGAAGAACAGTCTGCCTTCATACAAACCCTGCTTGGAGATATACAAGATGAAGCGGAAGCGATCCGATACTCTATCTCAGCCATATCAAATGAGATCGAAAAGTCGGCTGAAATCACAGGAAATCTTACCCATTCATTTGATGCAATTGTTTCTACAACGGAAGATTTCCAAGGACAGTTGCGTGATCTCGAAGACGAGACAGCTTTTCTAAATGTAGCGGTTGAACAATCAACGTCCGCAATAGAACAGTTGGATGATGCTTTAGAAGAGGTGGAGGAAACTCAAGAAGAATTAGCAGACTCCTCAAACTATCCAATCACGGTAGACCAATTCACTACATACGATAATTTAATTGGTAACGGACTAATCGGAGACGTATTAAATAGCATGCCAGCACCAGAAACTATGGTTGTACCGGACTGTACCGGCCCAGATGGAACTCGAGAATGCATAGATAAACTTGTGAATTCTGTAAATGTGGATATAGATGGAACTTATGAAAGCATACAACTATCAATAAATGACTTTTGTCAGGCAGCAGAAAACGCTTATGGACTTGAACGGGTACACGGGAATCGGTGGGACTCAACAGCTCCAACCGATGAGACAGATGCATTGCTAAACGCCGGATTCATTTCAGAATCTGAGTTCAGTATTATTCAGTGGTCATTGAAAAACCGCGATATTTTGGAAACTGAATATCCTGGCACGGAATGCTGATAGGTTAAGCCTATAGGGAGGGTGATTAAGTCCTCTCTCTATAATTAAGAGCTCTGTTAAAGATTACTCCGCCTTGCCAAATACAGACGTAGGAAGTGTACTTACTACGAATAGGCCCGCCTTTAAGGCCTCCCAAGTAAAAAGTGCCTGAGTTGCCTCTATGGGTTCCCAAGTGTTTATAACAGGCACAACCTCATCCTTCTGAGAGTGCCGTAGGGCCCTAACCCCACTCACGGCCTTCTTGTGGTATTGGTTCAAATTGGTCGAAATTGACACTAATACCGACCCAATATAAAGTCACCTGATATCGTGAATTTTGTAAAATGGAGAGCATATGAAAGTAACAGGTGTAAAGACTTATGTTATTGAAAATGAACCTGGTGTAAGGACTGGTGGAGGCGGCCAGACGGAAGAATGGTATATAGGTGGTAAATATTTCCTTATTTTGGAACTTTCTACCGATGAAGGAATAGTGGGAATCGGAGAAAAACTTACAGGTAGCTCTTTCACTGGAAAAATGACATGGAAGGATTTCAAATCTCAAATACAATTAGTTCATGAAACCGTTGAGGCTTTTGTTATAGGGCAAGATCCTTTCAATATTGAAAAGATCTACTACGAAATGTATGCGGGAAGACATGATTACAGATTACCCAGCCTACATTTTGGAATGGTTATATCAGGGATAGAGATGGCCTTATGGGACATTGTAGGTAAAGCTAATAACCAACCTATTTACAATATGCTTGGTGGGAAGTGTTGGGATAAACTCAGAGCCTACGCTTACATGCCACCCATTCCAGAAGGAAACCCTGAAAATGCAGGAACTGTGGCAGAGCGGTTACTTGCAGAAGGTAATACTGCATGTAAATTTGATCCTTTTCATCCGATAACTGGCGTTCCTAGGGATATCAGTTTAAAGGAAATAACTTACGCCGAAAATATTTTTAAAAATATCAGATCTGCTGTCGGGGATGAGCTTGAAGTTGGATTAGGTACACATGGACAGTTAACGACTTACAGCGCAATAAGAGTTGCAAAAGCGATAGAACCGTACCAACCACTTTGGTTTGAAGAACCTGTTTCACCTGAAAATATAGATGAGATGGCTAGGGTGGCCGCTCATACCAGCATCCCAATTGCTACTGGGGAGAGGCTAGCCACCGTTTTTCAATTTTCTGAGGTATTAAGGAAGCAAGCTGCACAAATTATTCAAATTGATATTGGTCAAGCAGGAGGAATATTAGTGGGGAAAAAAGTTGCAGCTATGGCGGAAGCAAGCTATGCGGTAATTGCACCGCATATGTATTGTGGTCCAGTGGCAGCTGCAGCTGCCATACAGGTGGCTACTTGCTCCCCAAACTTTATGATTGCTGAGGCAAACCAAGGATCTTTGCACAAAAAAATATTCAAGGATCCTATCGTTTTTGAAAACGGATATATAAAAATCCCTACAGGGGCTGGGCTAGGAGTAGAGTTTGACCCTAAGGTTTTGGAGAAACATATAGTAAGCTGATCAGGCTAAGGTTTCTTACCAAAAGCAGTTACAGACAAAAAGATCCTAAATTAACGAATTGCTTCGCATAAATTTATAAAATATCATTCGACATTGCAAAAAAGTTCTAATTTTATTACGTTATATCCGTAGATTTTTAAATCACAAAATTGAGGTGCAAATAATGGCATTTAAAGCAGAATATATATGGATCGATGGAACAGAGCCATCCCCTTCATTAAGATCTAAAACCAGGGTTTTAGCTGACGAGTCAGATTTTCCAATTTGGGGATTTGATGGGTCCAGTACCAACCAAGCGCCAGGAGAAAATTCAGACTGTGTCTTACGTCCTGTTTTTTCATGCCCTGATCCAATTTCAGGCGGAAACAATAAATTAGTCATGTGTGAAGTTCTACTACCTGATATGTCTCCACATCCAACAAACAACAGAGCGGCCTGCGCGGAAGTCGCTTCAAAATTTAAACATCATGAGTCATGGTTTGGCATTGAACAGGAATTTACGTTATTTGAAGCGGATGGAAAACAACCGATTGGATTCCCCGATGGAGGATTCCCTGAAGCACAGGGACCATACTATTGTAGTGTGGGAGCAAATTATAACTTTGGGAGAGGAGTATCAGAAGCCCATGCAACAGCTTGTATCGATGCGGGTATAGGAATTGCAGGCACTAATGCCGAAGTGATGCCTGGTCAATGGGAATTTCAAGTTGGACCCCTTGGACCGCTAGAGGTTTCTGATCAGTTGTGGGTAGCAAGATGGCTACTCCATAGGGTGGCTGAGGAATTCGGTATTGTTGTATCAATTGATCCAAAACCTGTGTCAGGTGACTGGAATGGTGCAGGCTGTCATACAAATTTTTCTACAAAAGCAATGCGAGAATCTTACCAACCAATTATCGATGCTTGTGAAGCCATCGGGAAAAACATAAATGAGCATATTGCAAATTATGGCGTCGGAAATGAAAAAAGACTGACTGGACTCCATGAAACTCAACGAATTGATCAATTTAGTTATGGTGTATCTGATAGAGGTGCCTCGATAAGAATTCCTTGGCAAGTTGAAGTTGATCAAAAAGGGTACCTTGAAGATCGTAGGCCTGCTTCAAACATGGACCCGTACCTCGTAACCAAACTACTCATCCAAACAACTTGTGGGTGAAATTTTTCTACTGAGGCAACAATTTTAATATTAACCTCAGTAGAAAAAGAATGGTTGGTCTAGATGGATTATTGAAGAGGAACTGGATCCCAAATAAGGAAGCCCATCGCTAAGCGGTCGTTGGTGAAACTTAGAAAGCTGCTGCAATCTAATGGCATAATGGTGGAGCTGGGGAGGATCGAACTCCCTACCTCTTCAATGCCATTAAAGACCCCACCTTCGGTGTGGGTAAAGCACCACCCCACCCAACTACTCTTTCCAGTCACGAAATAGACCTAGAAGACTACTTATTAAGTCTTAAAAATCGGGGTCTGAGTGATAATTACATTGAGACTTCTGGGAATTTTCTCAGGCACTATATTCAATGGCTTGCCACCAATTCTGCCACCACTAACGCTGAAAGTGCTGAAAAGTACCTCTCAAAATCCAATCATCTCAAGCTCAACAGCAGAAAGAGATATGCGGACTATTTGAGGAAGTTTCTAGAATTCCACGGCATGACCTTTGATATAAAGATTAAGCGTCCCCATATACTGCCAGAGATAGTTAACGAGGCAGACATTGAGAGGCTGAAAGACGCTATCACCAAAGCCAGCTCTTGGAAGATATCAGTCACTACTCACCTCGCCCTAATAGAGACGGCTGTTAAGACTGGAATGCGCCGTGCTGAGCTGGCAGACCTGCGAGTCAAAGACGTTGATTTACAACGGTGTCGCGTCAAAGTTGTGGCAGGCAAAGGCAACAAAGATAGAGTAATTCCGATTGGGGCTGAGCTATGCGAAATGCTGGCTAGAGTGTGCGCTGAGCTGGGCGAGGATGAGAGGGTGTTTGGAATGAATAAGCACAGTCTAGGCGTATGGGTTCGCAAGTGGGCTACCAAGGCTGGCGTAAATCTCCACACTCATAGCTTTCGGCACTATTTCGCCTCCACCTTAGCAACTCGTGGCGTAAATCTGAGAGTAATACAGGAACTTCTGGGGCACTCTAGCCTTGCCACCACGCAGGTATATCTATCGGTGACGGCTGACCATTTGGAGGATGCTATTCAATTATTAGAATAAACTATTTTCAAAGATAGTCCGGTAAAGTGGGCCCACAATGTTTTTTATAAAGATTGGGAACCTTTTCTGGCCCAACCGCCTCAAAGCCAGCGTCCCAAGAAACGCCACCCCTTATTACGTCTTTGTGTTCTTTAACGCGCTCATCGTTGCCCCAAAATTCAGGTTCATATACCATACCAACCGTACAAGGACCTACGCTCGGTTTATCAATACGAATGGAGTAAAACCCATAAAACCGAAAAGCAATGAGAGCAACACGCCCGGTGCGCTCAAAAATACCTTGTAAAAATTTGTTTATTTTGTGAAGAGGAAACCCAGTTGAATTGAAGTCTTTCATATGGAACCGGATACCCGTCAACATACCGGATACTAGGAAGGAATGGATATTACTGGTTTGTATTCCACTTGGTGGTACTGCGTTGTCAACAACGGTAGTAATTCTATTTTATTTTCTCTAATTTACTGGCTATTTCTAAAAATAGTCACAATAACTCGCACGTAATTCCACTATTACTGCTAATCAGTAAGGGACTTCGTCTTTTACGCCTATCTACACATGGAGCCTATTGCCACACAAATTTTTGAATTATGCCGGCATGGGGGCGCCTTCAAGCTCCTCGTACAACTCATCCCCAAGTTCTCTTAAACCTTCGAACCTGAGGAAATCCCTACCTTCCCTCACGTAAAATTCCCGGCCACATATGGAATTAAGCATCGCCCACAATTTACGTTTGTAATAGAACATGTCGGCCTCTTTGGTTAGACGACCCATGCGCCACTCTGTTTGCATGACAGTACACCATCGAAGGTAGTAATTGTTTAGTTTTTCAAACTCTACTTCATTTAAATTTTTTTCCGTGCTATGTCTCTTGCTCCATACATTGGAAAAATCCTCTTCCATCCGAACTGCTAATAATTTATCCGTCAAACCAAGAGATTCAAATGTAAGGCTCTGTTCATTATCTGTATGAGCAGTTTCCAGGAATTTTCTCTGTAATACCATCTGCCAAATTAATACTGAAGCGACTATCAACGTAGCCAGCCCGGTAAGCAATTGAGCTATTACAGCTATTGAGTCTGTATCCATGTCATCCTCCTGATGTATTCAGAGGGATGATGCCACATTAATAATAGTTACAGAGAGCATAGTACAGCACAGAATTTTGAATAAATAGGGTACTCTCCCTGCTATTCCTGAAATCCTAGGGCAGCTGAAAATATTATTTCTTTTTCATTATCCCTGAGTTACTCTTTGAGTTTGATTAATTTTAGGCGCAGAAGGCAGCAGCAATGAAGAGAAATAGATTTGAAAGAAAATTAGATGAATATAATCACACGATGGAGTTGGTTAGAACTTTACTTCCCATTGTGATGATAGTGCTGCAAGTAGTTATATTGGTAAAAGTAATATAACGGTACTTACTAAAGCCAATCGTCGCTACTTCACACTTAGAGGCTTGAACCCACCTCCACCACATTTAGCGGGCATATTTAGAAAGGAAATTAAATGATTTTAGATTTGACTACAGCAGCATTGATGCTTCCTGCGATTCCATTTCTTATGATGGCATTTGGGGCTAGATTTACAGTTGTCTCAGAATTGATACGAAAACTGCACGATGAATATGCATCAGATATAGATGCAAGTGATGTAAGAGCTACGAGAATGCTTGAAGAAATCTCGGCTTTGAAAAAACGCCTGTTGATGATTCAGATAACTCTTATAATTACCAGTTTGAGTTTCCTTGCAAATTTATTAACCGTTTTTACTCTGTATATGGGCAACCAGCATGTTTCAAAATGGTTATTTGGGGTTGTTTTAGGATTACTTATTCTCGCGATAATTTCGTTCATAGTAGAAGTAGGTATTGCAGCGAAATCATTAAATTTGCATCTGAGTGATTTGGATTCCAATGAATAGTAATCCATAAGCTGCCTTGCCTGAGTAAATGACTCTCAATCCGTAGGGGCTTCGTCCGCCGCCATCTCTATTCAGAGAGCCTAGTCCGACACAGATTTTTGAATTATGCTGGTGAGTAATTACCCTCAAGTCACTCGTAGACTTTCTCAGCAATATAAGCAAATTTAGCATCTAAAACCCGATGCCTAAAATGGCGATGGTAATACTCTCTTACAGCTAGTAAGCTCAACCTCTGTTTGACGTCTCATTCACCCTAGAGCCCCCAGAACGGCAAATGCTATGGATATGAGCAGCAGGTACGGGATGAAACCTATCAGGACTACGGCAATCGCCCTCCGGGTTGATGTGTAATCCAGTGCCTGACGCACGGCTACGACCATTGCAACGAGCATCCAGATAGATGCGACCGCGAAGATAATGTTACCTATGACGGGTACGAACCCCAACACTCTGAATATGCCTGGGGATTGAGCAAAGCCCAAAGTACGTGCTAATTGCCCCCAATCTGCGTGAGTCGAATGTGATGGCATTATCTTCGTGCCTATGAGATGCACTATCCAAGCCCAAAACGCCCATCCAACGATAGCTAATACAACCCCTACGAATACTCCGATGGGTCCGGTAGTACCCACAGATGCTATCCCAGTTGCCAATGCGACAAGGGCAACAACCAAAAGGGCCTGCCTTGTCGCCGACGTGTCGGCCTCCACCTCTTCGAATATATGTACGTCAAGACGAGAGGCTCTTATCATCCGTTCAATCATGCTGTGAGTACCTTCAGAAGCCATGTTTCAAACCTCCCTTTATAATGGACCTTATATACCTTATATGATTCCACAATGACATTAACCTATCTAGGAATTTTCGGTGTTGTTTTTACCACAGTAACTCGCACGTAATGCCATTATGGCTCTTAACCAGTAAGGTGGTTCGCCATTGTCTATCTCTATTCAGAGAGCATAGTACGGCACAGAATTTTGAATTATCTATAATGGCAACGTGCTTAAGAAATTTCATTACACCTCCACCTGCCGATGAAGTCCGAAAAGCTCTATTACCTCATAAACTTTTGTGACAATTTTTTCTTTTCTCTGGCAACCGTAACTTATGGGGTTTACGCTGTGCGGCACGGACACTTGGAAGCTTACCAATTAATACTCATTGGTACTGCAATGGAGCTCGCTGTGTTTATGGCGGAGGTTCCAACCGGAATAATGGCCGACCGATATAGTAGGAAGGGCTCTATATTAATAGGCCTTTTCTTAATGAGTGCTTCCATCGCAACCGTGGGATTATCTCCAACTTTTACTGGAATCGGATTGGGAATGTTCTCATGGGGTATTGGGTACTCGTTTATAAGTGGTGCACAAGAAGCATGGCTCTCTGACGAAATAGGTGAGGCAAAGGCTAACAAGGCATTTATTAAAGGCGCCCAATGGCAGATGGCAGGAGGAATACTTAGCATCATTCCTTCCATTGTTCTTGCAGGAATAAACCCTCGCCTCCCATTCATTACAGCAGCATTCTTCTACGCTTCACTGATGGTTTTCCTATTACTGCATATGCCGGAGACGGGATTTATTAGAAGAACTAGTCGGATAAAAGGTAGGGTATCTATTCTTCCTGAAGGTTTCTGGTTAAGGCTCAAAACTAATCACCTTATGTTCATCGGTATAGTTACCTCGGTTTGTATAGGTGTGACTATGGAAACTTCTATGAGGTTCATGCCACACATCATGCTCAACCTTCAAAATATGCCGAGTATATCTTTTATGAATTACCTTACATTTGGTACGACCAATGATGTGGAGTCTAGCGAACTAGGCTGGTTTGGCATCATTAAAGGTGGTGGCTATCTAGCGGCACTTTTTGGTACTTTTCTTGTGGGAAAAGTGGTAAAGACCGAAAGTCTTCTTTCAGTATCACGTGCTTTAACTTTCTCAACCTTCGTTTTAGGCTTGTCTGCTTTAGTTTTCGGAGCCGCCAATGGGTTTGTTTTAGCACTCTTTTCATACTGGCTTTTAATTGCTGTAGAAGAATCGATGTATCCACTACGTATAGCATTTGTAAACAGAGGTGTTCAAAGCTCTGAGAGGGCGACGCTAATATCAATAATTAGTCAATCCACATCTTTTGGGGAAATGTCGGCTGGTCCAATAATGGCCATAATATCTGTCGTAAAATCAGTTTATTTTGCTTTAATCACTTCAGCCCTTGCCTCGGTTTCGGCCTCGTTATTATTTGCAAAATCATCTTTTCCCTTAAAGAAGGAAAGATAAAACCACTCTCAACAAAATAACTCTTATAATCAAATTGTAGCTGAATTCACCGAGCTAATACGAGGTTTAACCAAGGCACTGAATCCTAATTAATCATGACGGGTAGCGTCCCAGCGGCGTCACCACCAAACATTCGCACGTAATTCCACAATGACTGATTCTTAATCAGTAGGTGCACGGTCACCCCAGCCCCAGTGAGCTTGACGCTCATGGAGTGTTCGCGTCTATTTCTAGACCTCCAGGAACTGAGGTGCCCATTTAATGGTACCAGCTCTAGCAGGAATGTATTAAGGGGTTCGTCTTTTACGCCTATCTACACATGGAGCCTATCGCCACACAGATTTTGAATTATGCAGGAACAGGCCTTCCCTGCAATTCTTCATAAACCATGTCGCCTAAATTGACTAAATCGCTAAGCCCAAATACGGTTCCAACGATTATTTTTCCATTTGTTAGGTAGTATCTTCGCTCGCCAACACTCCCCATTAACACACCTAATCGTCCCTTGAAATATTCGACATTTTGGTCATTCACACCCAACCGCCATTCGTTAATCATCTGAAGATATGAAAGGCGCATGTAATTCATGAACTGATGTGTTTCTTCATCGCTGGGAGTTTCAAGGCCTGCTCCAACTTTCAAATAGGAATTGAGAAGAGATTTATTAGTTAACCTAGCTAGTATTAACTCTTCATTTCTAGTTCGAGCAGCAAATCCCAATTCCCTTACCGAATCCTGATGGGCGATTTCAAGTTGGCTTTTCTGTATTAGCAGCTGAGCGGCCAAGAACAAGGCTACCACTAAGGTGGCTATTCCTGTTGCTATCTGGGCTATGGCAACAATTAGCGCTGTTTCCATATCATCCTCCTGAAATGTATTCAGAAGGATAATGTCACATAAATAGTAGTTACAGCTAGATTAGTACCCCTTAGTCCTTGCAGCCCACAACTATCATTAGCCATTGTCCACACATCATTTTGAATTATCTATAATGGCGCCTTTAACTACTCAATCAGCTATCAGTCACATCGTTATAAATTACAGGCATATGTCCTTTCCATTTAGACCATGTTCCAGTATCTGTGATTAGCTGCACCATAAAATGAGCGACATTAATCCGGCTTGTCTTTCCTGCATTGAAAATAGACCTAATGGGGAAGGAATGGATGGAATATGGAGTAACTTCATCGTCTTCAATCAAATCATCTGGTCGTATAGCAGCCGATTCAATATATGAATGATTTTGTCCAATCATAGTCCTAAGGTAATTTGCGGCTTTTTCATTGTCGGAATGAGGTGGTACCAGGAGGCGCAGCAAGCCAATTACACATAATTGGGCAAAAGAAATTTTCTCTTCAGCGTCGGAATTTCGGCAGCCCACCGAACTCATCAATAGTAATTTGACGGGGTTACTTGGATTATTAGTTTGAACGGCTTGGCACAAGCGATGAACTGAATCGGAAACAAGTCGCCTAGGATGTCCAAAAAGACCCCGAAAATCCACAGTATGTCCTAAGCAGGATACGATGGCATCACGATTTTCAACGTGTTGTATAACATCCTCATAGTTCATATCCAAAATAGTGGAAGTGGTTATGGAAAGATTCTCGTGATTCCTGATATTTTGAGGTAGCTTCTCAGCCGTGCGGACAATGGCGGTCACGGAATGTCCCTCTGCCAAGAGCTGCGTTACAAGACGTAAACCTGTTTTTCCCGTTGCACCAACGATTAAGATTTTCATCTTTTAATAATAACCGTTACTCAACATTCAAAGGGGCTTCATCTCTAGCTATCTCTATCCAGCGAGCATAGTACGGCACAGATTTTTAAATAATAAAGGACGGTATTGAAAGCTGGATTGCCTTATGCAATTAGGACAGTCCAGCTTTACGGTAATTCCTTAACCTCGGCTACTGTACACGATGCGTCCCAGATTTCTAATTGGGCTGCCAGATATTAATTTAGGTATATTTCCTAAATGCTTTAACGATGCAACTCGCCTGTCTTCTACATCTTGCAGACTAGTACCAAACATAGTGACTCTGACCTGGCCTATTGGGCCAGCTAATGGCCTGCTTATAACGTTCTTAGGTTGGCCACCTAATTTTTCTCTGACGTCCAACAATCTCTCTATTAACTCTGCAGTATCCCCTGGTTTAGCAATCATTCCCAATCGTGAGATAATCGTAGCTTGATAACCATCAGGAAATTCCGGGCCTCCTATCATTTCTGAAACAAAATAATTGGTCTTGTCACAGAGTTCATCAATCTCAGCCTGTCTTTTCTGAGCTTCTCCATTATCCGTAAACCCATTTTGCATTTGGTCTATGTCATCTAATGTTTCGAACCCACCAACAAGCGAAATGAGCCCTGGTCTTGGTTGTCCAAGATTGGCACCGCTAACAGGGATAGTGATATTTCCTGGCCGGCCGGTTGCAGAGTGGGCCTTTTTCATTGCCTCTAAAACCTCGAAAGTCTTTCCTGCCTTTGGCACTCTTAGGAAATTAATAAAATACGACATATAAACTCCTTTTCTCTCAATTTGGGTGAATTTAATCTGTAGTGAACTATAGGAATTGAGTTGATAAACATCAAATAGCCAAAAAGTGATAATTTATATGTTTATTTGCCTACTCATCCAGCGAGCATACCGCCCCACACACCTTTGAAGATTATTTAGGCGTCAGCAGAAATCCCTGTTTACAAAGATGTCTAGCGGAGGCTAAATGGTGGATAGGAATCAGTCCATCCGTTCATCCAGGCGTCAATTCGGAAACCCCACCTTTGTACGCCCACTCCAAAATGGAACAGACCCTTCGGATAGCGTCCTGTTATGAGAACTACCCAGTAGCCAATGTAAATCACTATGCCCTGTGCTATGCCGAGCAGAATGAGGATAATAATGTGCGGAATCAGCAGAATCGCCTTTACGTAAAACAACGCTCCAAGAAGAGCAAGGAGCCGTGAGCAGCGTTCGGGGTATTTTACCTGCAAGACGGCGGGATATCTTTCATTGTCAGCTTCTATAGTCATGACCTAACCTCCTAACAGCATTATTGGGTTCATAATGCCGAATAATACACCTTTTACAATAACTCGCACGTAATTCCACATTCTCATGTAGTTGGTATGATGTGCCAATGAAAGTGGCTGCTTATTGCATATTATTACTATCGTTAGTGTTTACTTCCTGTGGTGGAGGTAATGAGGATGACAGCGCGTCCGCTACTGCGGTTTCAAGGGAAGAGATACATAAAATCGTTGAAAAAGAACTTGAGAAAGAGCGTAGAACCCCGAATTGAAAGAGAGATATGAGAACTTAGTTGCCACCACTTTTGCCACCACTCAACAATCTAGTGACATTTTAGCGCACGAAAACCAAATCACTAATCAGGCACAATACAGGAATAATGGTGGAGCTGGGGAGACTCGAACTCCCTACCTCTTCAATGCCATTGAAGCGCTCTCCCAGATGAGCTACAGCCCCACGTGATGGTGAATGATTATTATACAGGTTTTTCGTTCCTGTATAAGCTGTATTGTGGGTGTTTGGCGCTGAAGGGATAGGGAATGCGAGACTCTCTCTATTTTGAGAAGTGGTTGCAGATAAGGCCTCCTATCTAGCTCTAATCTCCTCATTCCAAGGGCGCTTTCCATTAATTATCTGGCTTTTTCTTAGAACATCTCCTAAACTGCCGGCAAAGTTAGGTTCAACTAAGGAGGGAAGGAATGAGGTTCCAAGGCAAGGTAGCTATAGTTACAGCGGCGGCTAATGGTATTGGGAAAGCTACCTCGAGAATCCTTGCACGGGAAGGAGCTCAGTTAGTGGCTGTGGACATTAACCCTGAGGCTCTCAGAGACTTGAGCAAAGAAATAGAGGGTGAAGGGGGGCATATTATCATCCTTGAAACCAACGTATTGGAACCGAATCAAGTCAATGATTTAGTGGACACCGTAGTCGAGAGGTTTCACAAAATTGATATTCTAGTAAACGCGGTCGGAGGCAGCACTATTATTCCAAATAGTACAGCCTCAGTTGATAACCTTTCTCTAGATGACTGGGATAGGATCATCCAGTTTAACTTAAGGGGTACTTTTTTATGCACTAGCGTCGTCACCAGACAGATGAAAAAGCAAGGTAATGGAAAAATAGTCAACATATCTTCTGACGCCGCCCACAGTATGGGCGACCCTAGTAGCGCTTATGTCGCGGCCAAGGCAGGCATCATGGCTTTTACAAAAAAGGTTGCTAGAGAGGCCGGACCATACGGTGTGACCTGCAATGCAATCGCCCCTAGTGTGACATTAAGTGAAAGAGTAGGCCCCAGGTGGGAACAAAGGTCAGAGGAAAACAAACAACAGATTCTTGAGGAAATTCCCCTAAGGCGTGTATCTCAACCTGAAGACCAGGCTAAGGTCATTGCTTTTCTAGCATCTGGAGATGCTGATTACGTCACAGGGGTAACGATTGATACTAGTGGTGGTCGATACTAAGTAAGAAAATTCGTGTATATACATTCCTGAATTTGCTATTGATCTAACATTTCAGGGAAATTTAAACATAATCGTAGGGCTGTTCACCATATTGGTTGTAACCCTCTCGGCCTTTACGGCCATAGATGACAATCGCCATAACTATGTGTAGTAACAAACAGAGAAACTGCAGTAACCCTATTGATTCCAATACCGATATCGTCATAAAGGCGTACCACAACCCCTCAATTAGAATCACCCATTTCCCACTCCAGCCAACATCATGAAGCCGTCTCACGCATAGCGATACGTAAGGCAATATCACTAGCACATCCAAATACAAGTCAACACCGAAAATTCCAGCTATGTAGTAGCCTAAAATAAAAGGTATGAGATTAACCCAAAAAATAAAAAACAGCCAGAATTCCCTGACTGTTGCCCGTCCTTTGTAGTCGAGGATGTTTCGTAAAGGCTGTATAGGGCTTTTAGCCAACAACGAAGCGAAAATAACCAGCCATCTAAATGTATATGCTGTGAAGTTTTTTCTAGCCATCTTGTCATCCTAGCCCAAATATTAGTAATGAACTAGGAGTATTCAAAGAATGTTTATATCCCTCAAATAATATTGTGGGAGGGCGCAAGAGTTAGTAAATGAAATTATTACATCATTTCCCATCATGTCGTTTAGCTTGAAAACCAAACCCCAGAATAAACACCTCTGTCAGGTGGAGAGGCCATTAAAGACGCCATATCAGAAAAGACTTTCTGGACCGTATCAGATGCGGCCTCAGCATTTTTACTACTCTCATAGATGCCTATTATTGTTATCTCATCTTTCCCTGTCACAGCAACCGCGAATCCAATCATACCGTCTAATTCAGTCACTAAATGGGATTGTGAATCGATAAATTTAGTAACCTCTTCCATTTTTTCTGGTTGTAAACTAACAACAGTCTTAGATATTCCAGCCATTCTCACAACTCCTTTTATCATTTAAATATTAATTTATATAAAACAATGATTTCCACTCCTAATTATGCTGATCTTATTGCTATTATCAAATGATTACAGGGATGGAAGGGTGCTCATCTGCTAGTATGTTTACTATGAATTGCCCTACTTGTGGAAAAGAAAATGAGTCCTCAGCCCAATTTTGTGGAATATGTGGCTCTCAACTATCTGATCAACAGACCACAAGCATCGAGTATGGTGTCGATTCATCAAAGCCCATGGTTGGCTTCGGGGAGGCCATCAGCTTAGGATTTAAAAATTACATCAACTTCAGTGGCCGAGCAACGAGGGCAGAATATTGGTGGTGGTGTTTATTTCTAGTAGTGACGGGAGTGGGTCTGAGTATTATTGATTCCATAACCGGGATTGGTGCGTTACAAAATATATTTAACTTAGCCACATTTATACCTGGTTTAGCACTGGGAGCAAGAAGGCTGCACGACATAGGAAAATCTGGATGGTGGCAGCTATTATGGTTTGCGATTTTAGTTGGCTGGATTATTTTGATTGTTTGGTACTGTAAGCCTGAAAATCAGCTTGGCAATAAATACAATACTCTCGTATAGTTCAAATCTGAGTGGATCTGTAGGTCCATTAATATGATGGATAAAACCACCGGAACCCCACCCATATTACTTCAAAGTATGGATCCTATTAACGGTTCTTATTTTTTTTACTACTTTAAGAATTAACTAAAATACTGTCAATGTGTGTTCTATTCAAGGTAACTCACTTAGAATTTCAGTGTGGAAATAGGTTAGCTATTATGTCAGCAGCAGTTTCCGCTTCACCATGGTGATGAGGTGACCCTTTTTGATTGGGAGCGCAGGTTACTTTACCAAACCATATTTTACCCGCGCCCACTGAAGCTTTATGAATGGCTGGTTTGCGTTCCATTCCGAGTGTCTGGGCGGTTCCTGTCGCAGGCTCAGTACCATGTACTACATAGCGATTTGACCTTTGGGGGTTGTTGCCATATTAATATCTCCTCAAAGATTAGCAATACTCAACATGGGTAATACATGTAATACGCATCAGATAGAAATATTTACCCTAGGGCGATGTGTCCATCATGAGGTTTAATTTGATATGGTACGTAGCTGGGGAGAATCTTCTTATAGAAATCAAAGTGGAATTAAAATGAGAGAAGAATTATGTATAGACTGTGACAAAGATAACGTCACAAAAATAGAGAGCAATATTAAAACTCCGTTAATACTCCTCATGGACAACCATTTGAGATGCAAGAATCATGCGTCGGATTTTCTTGATCAGCGTGAAAAAATGCTTAAAAATTCCACGAACCTACCCACCTCTATCACAGAGCAAAGGATGCTTGATGAAGTTAGAGTAATGAAAGCTAAATTTAAGTAATTACATAGGAGAAGATCCAGGCAGTGACAGGCACTTTTCCCGACATAAGAATCTTAGATTTCAGCCAGGGCATTCCTGGAATGTATACGTCTCTTTTGATGGGTGACATGGGAGCAGAGGTAATTAAAATAGAGCCCCTTGGCGGGGACCCTTTACGCTCTGATCCAAATTACAGATTCTACAATCGAGGGAAAAAGAGTATCTGCTTGGATCTTTCCTCTGACAAGGAAATGGAAAATCTCCACTCTCTAATTAAATCTTCTGATGTTATTGTTACTACTTGGCTACTGTCTGAAGCCAAATCCGCTTTCCTAGATTACGAGACTCTTTCCAAAATCAATCCGTCAATTTTATATTGTTCCATACCGCCTTACGGAGATGTCGGCCCCATGGCTGATATTCCAGGAGATGAAGGTACTATCGGTACATATACAGGCATCCATGAAGGGCAAGGTGGAGAGACTGGAACTCCACTATATGTCAAACTCCCATTTCCCACCTACGGAACAGCCTTCACAGCGTCTCTTGCAGTGTCAGCAGCCTTATTTGAAAGAGAAACCAGCGGATTAGGGCAGAAAATCGAAGTTCCTCTATATGCTGGGTCAACGGCGATGCAAGCTACCGGTTTCATCACCGGTGAAAAAGTGATTACTCCAGCTCGGCGAAGGGGACCCGGGCCATCAACTGGATTACCGGTATATCGTTTATACAAATGTTCAGATGACTGGATTTTTGTGGCATGCGGGAATAATATTTTTTGGAATAAGTTGTGCATGGCCCTGGAATGCTTTGATTTGCTGGAGGATAGTCGATTTTTGGAAGCACCCTGGAACATCCCTTCGGAGCACTGGTCGGCTTTAGCAGAGATATTGGAACCGATTTTTGCTTCCAATTCCAGAGATCATTGGTTAAATATCCTCAGAGAAAACGATGTGCCATGCGCCCCAGCCGAGACTCGAAAATGGTTTTCCCAGCACCCACAAGTCATCCACAACGAAATGCTACAAAAAATAGAAGACCCTGAATTAGGATTAACAACACAGGTTTCCCCTCCTTTGAAATTCTCTATTTCAAAGTCCCCCAAACCTGAACCAGCAAGGTATCCAGGAGAAGATAATTCCTTGTTCGCTACCTGCATCCCAAAGGAGCCAATTCCGCTCGGAAAAATGAATCAGCACCCTTTAGAGGGAATAAAGGTTGTTGATCTTACTGGTTATATAGCCGGAGCCTATGGCACGACTCTATTGGCCGATCTTGGAGCAGATGTATTGAAAATAGAATCGTTCGCTGGAGATGGATTCAGACAAAATGGAGCCGCATTTCAAGGGTGGAATCAAGGTAAAAGAGGAATGATTCTAAACCTAAAAGACACGAAAGGATTAGATATATTTCATCAGTTAGTCAGGGACGCTGATGTTGTTGCCGAAAACTATAGAGGGGGCATAGCAGCAAATTTGGGTGTTGATTACAAGAGCCTTCGTAAAGTGAATCCTAAGATTATCTACTCAACAGTAAATGGTTATGGTCTCACCGGCCCATTCAGTGAATATCCTGCCTTCGATCCTCTTATTCAAGCCCAAGGAGGTGCAATGAAAGATCAAGGCGGCTCCGGGGATCCTGTATTTTTAAGAATTGCCGCCTCTGACTACTCATCGGCGATTTTGTCAGCATATGGAATCGTCTCGGCTTTGTATTATCGGTCCCGCCATAACAAAGGCCAGCACGTTGAAATATCTTTAGTGAACGCCGCCTTCGCTTATCAGGCAGCAGAGTATTTCAATTATCCAGATAAGCCAGCAATACCCAGGCTAGCCTCCGTAGGTCAATCCGTCGACTACAGGCTTTATAAAGCTGAGGATGGGTGGTTCTTCCTTTCCTGTAAGGAAGATATCGAATGGAACAAGATGTGCCATGCGGTAGGAATGTTTGATTTAGCTATCCACAACAAAGAATCCCGAGCTGAGAATCAAGACGTTCTTAATCAGAAACTTGAATCATTATTTATAAATTCTCCAGTATCAGTATGGATAGATATTTTCCGCAAATCAGGGGTGAAATGCGCTGTAAATCAGAGCCTTCGAGTAATTCATGATGATCCCCAAGCACATTCACTCGGCCTCATTACTGAAAATGATTCCTATAATTTAGGGCGTATAAAACTGCAAGGGCTCCCCTTTAGGTTTTCACGAACTCCGGGAAAACTAGATTTGGCGGCCCCAGACCATGGAGAACATACAGATCAAGTGCTCCGAGAACTCGGATTCTTGAAAGAGAATATAGAAACTCTCAGATCAAAGAAAATAGTAGGATAAAAATAATTAAATTAGGGTCACACAAATGAAAATTAGCTCAATTGAGTATGTTGTATTGGACGGACTTCACCCTTTTGTTTTCATTCATACAGACGAAGGTATCACTGGCATTGGGGAATGTTTCAGACGACAACCATTAGTAACCAAGACAGTAGTGGAAGAGCTTCTTGCGCCTTCTATCCTAGGTAAAGATCCGGTCGACACTGAATCCAGATTTAGGGACATGGCAGTGGCAGGTCAGGCCTTGGAAATAGGTGGAGCCATTTGGATCGGAATTGCCGGTTTGGATATTGCAATGTGGGACCTGAAAGGAAAAATTCTCAACTTACCCATTTACGAACTACTTGGAGGAAAGGTGAGGGAAAATGTACCTGTGTACGCTAGTTCAATGGCTCGAAACCTTACACCACTTCAAGAAGCAAATAGGGCCCTATCCTTTGTGGAGAAAGGTTATACAGGCTATAAATTACACAGTGCGATTCCCGGAAGAATTGATGACTCGGCGGATCAGACAATAGCCACTGTAACTGAGGTAAGAAAGGCAGTAGGTGACGATATTGACATATTAGTAGATGTGAATGGGGCCTACTCCGTGCATCATGCAATCGAAATAGGTAAGCAACTTGAGGAATTGGGAGTATTCCACTTTGAAGAACCTCGACCTCATTATGATCTCCCTGGTCTTGCTAAGGTGGCAAACGCACTTGATATTCCCGTTGCCTCGGGGGAAATGATATACAGCCTGTATGAATACAAAGAACTAATGATGAGGGGAGAAATAGACATCGTCCAACCAGATATTGTCAAAACACCTGGCTTCACTACCTTAATTAAAATAGCTAATTTAGCAGAATCTCTTGGAGTTCCTATAACCTGCCATAATACTCAACCAACCATCAGTACTGTTGCCCACGCCCATTTTGTGGCAGCAACCCCAGGCGCTCCTTACTCTCAGGAATATAACATTGAATCAGTTTCAATTAGGGACGAACACCCTATATTGTCTGAACCCTTACAAATAGCGAACGGGTTACTGGAAGTTCCCAACGGACCAGGATTAGGAGTCTCTCTAGATATGAAAATGGTTTCTAAATTGAAGACCTAATCCTCAAGACAAAATGAAAATCCCCCAGCCGGTCAAAAGAACCAAAACTAGGGGATACCCTCTGCCGCTTTGATAATCTGGAGGAGCGGCTATTAAAATGTGATTACACTATAGCTTTTTTGTTCTATGTTGTCAAATCTTTTCCGAACATTATATCTAAATAATTTTGTTTTTTAATTAATACTATTAATTAAATACCATTTATCTGAACAATATCCCATGAAATCTATTACCATAGGAATGATACAAGCACAGGAATGCTTAATATGACTAATAGACACCATATACCAGAAAAAAGTAGGCAGTATTCTGGGCTAGCCAATTTGGTGAAAGAAGTACGGTTGGGGAAAAACCTGTCCCAAAGGGAATTCTCCAGGATGTTAGGAATGAGTAATGCATACGTCGCACATTTGGAGGGAGGTAAGATTCAACCTTCCGTGAAAACGCTGCGAAACATTTCCACGACTCTAGGACTCCCCTATAACAGGCTGGCACTGCTCGCCAAATACATCGACCCGAGCATATTTGACCGGCCAGTTAATGCTGACGATTCAATACGATTTAAAGCTATAGCAGACCTAACAGATGAAGAATGGCAGTCCGTCTTAGACTATATTGATTACGTTCGCAGCAAAAGGAACAATTCAGTCGATGGCAGTAATTAGGTAGTAAATAAAATAGGGTTCCTCATTTTAGGAGCTATTTCCGTTTCAGATAACTCAACCGCGTCTTTCTGGTAAATTTGAATCCTGTGATTTCCAAAATCCGTTATGAACAATCTGAATTGATCATCCACTTTCACCGTCATGGGGGCGTTCAATCTCTGGGTCTTCTCAAAATCACCCTCGGCACGCAGCCTTAGGGTAACCAGGTTACTCAAAACATATTGTTTCCCAGACCTAGAAAGTGAAGCATTTCCATGGAAACTTTGTATATACCTCTCGTCCCTATTGAAAAGCTGTACTCGGTCATTTTGCCAATCAGAAACGTATATATCCCCATGTCCATCGACTGCTACCGAAGATGGCCTACGAAACTCCCCTTTCTCAATACCATGGGAGCCGATAGCAGATTTAAATTCTCCTTCTGAAGAGAACCTCTGAACTCTATCATTTTTCCAGTCGGCAACAAGGACATCTCCGTACTGGTCTACCGTTAAACCCCAAGGCATATTTAATTCCCCTTCCCCATTACCAAATTCACCGAATGCTTGTAAATGCTTTCCGTCTCTTGTAAATCTTTGAATCCGACTATTCATTGCATCCGAAAGTACAATGTTGCCTTCTGCGTCAAAAGACATTCCAGATGGGCGATTTAGTTGTCCTGGTTCAGAACCTTGTTCTCCCCAAGTATTGATATGCTCTCCATCCTTGTCCATCACGACAACTTTATGGTTTGCTTCGTCAGTAACATATAGATTTTCATCCTCATCAACTAGCAGAGCTGCTGGCCATTGGAACAGGCTAGCGCCTCCCAGGGTACCCAGATTCTCATCTTCCCAGTTGATAACCCGAACCTCGGTTCCCAATCCTCCCCGAGTTAGAACATATACATTCTCCTTGCCGAACCCAATATCCACCGGATTAGATGTCACCCGCCTCTGACCCAAAGTCATATAGTATGGATATCCTGATCTCAATAATTCAAATGGTAATGTCATTGCCACCACCTCCTATATTCTAGTTTGCTCTAAAAGGATTAATCTGTTCAAAATTCCCATACACTATCGGCGCAGCTTCAAGCCCCAGCCACTGCTCAATGACTGTTCCATATATGCCTCGAAAATCAATTGTATGAGCCAAATCTTCTCCCTTTTCCCATTTATCACGCTCTAAAGAGGGGTATTCGGAATATAAACCTCCTGCCATTGGTTTCCCTACCAAATATGCACCTCCTCCGGACCCATGATCCGTGCCTGAACCATTGTCATTAATTCTTCTCCCAAACTCAGAGAAAATAAGCATAACGACATTTTCGTCAGCGTCGTGTTCTTCCAAATCAGCAAAGAAATCATTAACGGCCCTGGACATATCTCTAAATAGGCCAGGCTGAGTAGGCAGTTGATTGGCATGCGTATCATATCCGCCCTGCTGTGTGTAGAAAATGCGGGTTCCCAAATTGGCTGTATGAACGCGGGCCACATCTCTCAGGGACTTCGCTATCGGATTATCTGCATATTCCACAGTTGACTCATACTGTTGTGGCGCTACCTTAATTAAATCAGCCCCAGACAGCACATCCATCCCAGTACGAGACAAATAGTCCATAACTGGTCCGGACCCCACAGCTTGACCGTACATATCTTTAAAAATTTGGAGCGCCTGAACTCGCTGTTGTTGGGCAGAAATCCCGCTCATTAATCCATATTCGTCTAAGTTGGATACACTCGTGACCGGAACTCCAGCTTTTGACATTGCCCTTGGCAGCCCCACACCAAAATTAACTCCTGTAAGGGGATTTTCGCCGCTAGGGTCTAGCTGCTCAATCACATTACCAAGCCATCCAATCGTCGAAACCTCATCTGGTGCACAGGTATGCCAAATGTCCATACCTCTGAAATGACTGCGATTAGAATCTGGGTAGCCAATTCCCTGGACAACAGAAACCATACCTCTATCGTACAGCTCCTTGAAAGGAGCCATCTCAGGATGCCAACCTAAAGTTCCATCCAACGGCAAAACATCTTCTTCAGATATATTAAGAAATTTCCTGTTATCGTAATAGGCGGAATTAGAATATGGCACCAATGTGTTCATGAAATCATTGCCACCGGACAGTTGTACCACTACGAAAACAGGATCTTTTTGCGTAAAAGTTGTCATTATTAGTTACCTTTATCTCAATAGATTTCTTACTACGCGAATTGGTATTCTCTGGTTGAGACGATTAATTGAATCATTCGTGCTATTTTCTGAGCATTCTCGACTTTATCTTCATCCGTGCTCAAGTTAACGTCCCCTACCTCTTCCGCATAATTACTAAGTGCTATACGAGTTTCCTCACCAACTTCAATCGGGCCTATTAAATCCAAACATCTATCAACAAGATCGCCAGATTGAACTACCGACCCCAATCTTTCCAATATATCTTTGAAACCTGGGCTAGAAACATCATTAAACTGATTGACGGCGAAATTAACCCTTTCGTTAAGGGTTCCACCATCTATCCATTCATGTCCTGTGTGCCACCCTTCAACAGTTGGAGGATTCATTAGGGCTTGGCCCATCACTGCAACTGTATTGTAGAGAGTCCCAACATTTTCTCCCTCTGCAGGTACAATCGAATATCTACCGGACAATTTGAGTGTACCGGCTACTAATTCCGATGGGTTTTTAACTTTCTTATAAAAGGAATTCTTGAAAAAGTCTGAATTAAACATGTAACTTAGAACAGGCCTAATTTCACCATCATTATTCATGAGAATATCGATCATGGTATCAACAGCCTCTGGATTTCTTGGGGGTTCTATACTCCAAGCAGGGACTTGGGCCTCATCCTCGACAAAAAAGTTATACAAGTGTCTGCATATGAATAAAGCTGTTGCCCTCTCCTCACATATGATATTGATTATATCTTCACCGTTGAGATTTCCTTTCCTACCAAGGAATGTTTTTTCGCTGTTATCGTGGTCGGATTCGTTAAACACAAATTTAGATTCGTAATGTCCGTAAGGATAGAGAGGTAAAGGTTGTTCGAATGTCCACCCAGTAAAAGCCCTAGCCGCTTGTTTAACATCGTCTTCGCTATAATTCCCTACACCCATCGAAAACAGTTCCAATAGTTCTCGACCCCAGTTTTCATTGGGCTGATCAGAGTGGTTCTCACAATTATCAAGCCAATAATTCATATGCGGATCTTTAGCCAGGTCAAGAAGAATTTGTTTTATGTTCGTTAACCCATTCTCTCTAAACGTTTCAATCTGTCCTATGGTAGAGGGAGTGTGGTCGCCTTTATAATGCGCAGTGGCAAAAACATGATGCCAAAAAAGCGTCATTTTTTCCTCTAAAGGACGTTTGGTATTAATCATTCTCCATATCCAACGACCAGCGTGAATTGGATGGCCATCATGATATGAGAGTTCCGGGTTGTATCTTTTTAAATAATCTTCATCAATTTCTTCAAACCGTTCAGGGTGAACTAAATCTTCTACGATTTCTTCATAGGATTTATCGGATATCTGTTCGAGTTCAAACCTGGATGCACCAAATCCTGCTCGCCTAAGCAGGTGTGCTTTAAGTGCCAAATCATTATTAGTCATCTCCCCTCCTATCAAGTATTCCTATCCATCAACCTTTCATCGATAGTTGCTATATATCGCTCATTCTAGCCAAATCGCAATTAATCATCAACGGTCAGATCTTCCTTTTCCTACCCTCCAAATAATCAACTAACATGTAGCGCCCAAGCTGATCGGGTTTCGTATAAAAAGACCGTCCTTTATTGATCTTGGCCATCTCATCCATAAATTCCATGAGGAAGTAGTTCATCTCAAGCATAAATGTATTTATGACGATCCCTTCCCTTGTACATCTTTTCACCTCTTTCAAAGTCTGCTCCAATGTCCGAGTAGTTGGAGGGTAAGAAAAATAGGCTTGTCCACCTTCCATATGGGCTGTGGGTTCTCCATCGGTAACCATCAAAATCTGCTTATTCGCCACATTCTGCCGAGCCAAGAGTTGCCTGGACAAAATCAACCCATGATGCATATTGGTACCAGCCACCCAATGATTCCAAGTCGATTCGGGTAAATCTTTACCATCAATCGTCATCCCATAATCTGAGAATCCGACCACAAACAGTTTATCTCTAGGGAACTTAGTCTGTACCAACCAGTACAAAGCAAGAGCCACCTTTTTCGCTGCCGTAAAAGTCCCGTACATGCCCATTGATCGGCTTTGATCAAGCATTAACACTGTTGCCGATTGGGTGAGGTGTTCATGCTCATTAACTTCTAAGTCCCGAGACTGGATTTTAAGTGGTATTGATGACCCTTCTCTAACTACAGTATTAAAAAGAGATTTTTGAAGATTTATTTCAAAGGATTGACCAAATTCATATGGTATTGTTTGACCTGTGAGATCTCCCCAATCGCCTTTTTTGAAAGTGTCGTGGGCACCCAAATTGCCCTTTTTCATCTGCGAAAATATTTCTCGCATTGCATCTTGTGCAATCTCTCTGACTGCCTTCGGTCCCAATTTGAACCTATCGCGGTTTTTTAATAAATACCCGGCCTCCTCAAGAGCACTTATCATCCGAAGAATTTCCTCAAGTTGGGTACGAGCCAACTTCCCAAGTAAATCTTCTAACTCATCTAAATCTAAATTCCCAAGCTGCCCCGTCTTCATAGCCTCCTTAATCGCCTCATCTAATTTATCTAGCTGTTTCAACATTGATAAAATATCGCTTCCCTTTTCTATCGTCAGCGATTCCGAACCCAAAAAAGGATAATTCTGTAGCTCTTCAAGTAGATCTCCCGGCGGAATTTTGTCATAGGTATATTTTTCTAATAGAAACCTTCGTTCCTCTTGACTCCGGCTCACAATGTCTTTCAAGCCACCAACGGGTCTATCATCCTGGCCAGTAAATCCTTCCTGTACAAGATTACGCATTGCATCATTGACATCACCAATCTCCAATATCTGTTCAGCCAACACCTCAAAAGCTGAATCCCCACTTTCAAAAGCAGATTGTGCTTCAATTTTTTTTGAATATAGATGGGTTTTTGAAAAATTCACACTTGCTCCACAGTTCGAAGATCACACATTAAAAGAAAGCTTCCCATATGGATATATAACTACATTGTTCATGCTAGAATCAGCTCCTTGCTGATTGGTTTGCGCCTTACATTATACGAGGGTTTAAATATGAAAATTACCGATATGCGAATAGAGAGTTATAGATGGCCTAAACCAACCCCTCAAAGCAATGGAAAACATACTTATACCCACGACGGTAGAAATTTTGTTTTCATCGATACAGACGAAGGTATCACTGGAGTTGGTCTCATAGGAGGTCTTCATACATCTGACTCAATCAGCAAAGCAATCTTTGAACACTACAAAGAATCGGTAATCGGCGAAGATCCTTTTTGCAATGAGAAAATTTGGGATGATCTTTGGGAACCAAAGATATCAGGACGTAGAGGAATGACTACCAGGGTCATCAGCGGAATTGACATTGCACTCTGGGACATAAAAGGGAAAGCTGCAAACCAACCTGTCTATAGGCTTTTAGGAGGCTACACAAAAAAAGTTCCTGTATACATTGCTGGCGGGTATTATGAAGACGGAAAGGGACTGAAGGAATTGCAGGAAGAAATGCTGACTAGTGTGGGCATGGGTGCCAATGCTGTGAAAATGAAGATAGGTGCTGTCAGTATCAACGAGGATGTTGAAAGAGTTAAGGCCGTTCGAGTAGCTATTGGACCAAATGTGAAGTTAATGGTGGATGCAAACTGTGCCTACCGCTTTTACGAAGCAATTGAGATTGCAAAAAAAATGGAACCTTATGACATATTTTGGTTTGAAGAACCGATCGCTCCAGATGATTACAAGGGTCACCAACTTATAAGCCAATCGACTACCATTCCTATTGCTACCGGTGAAAATGAATACACAAAGTATGGATTCAGAGATCTAATAGAAAGTAGAAGTGCTGCAATCTTGCAGCCCGACGCGCTAATAATGGGTGGCGTAACGGAATTTATGAAAGTATCTGCTCAAGCACAGGCTCACAATCTTCCAATAGCCCCTCATGGTAAACAAGAAGTTCACATACATCTATTGTGCGCGATACCCAATGGTCTAATTCTAGAATATTACAGGGAGGAAACGGACCCTATATTCAATCAAATATATGAGTTTACCCTTCAAGTCGAAGACGGCTATGTTAGCCCACCCGACCTTCCTGGCTTTGGAATAAATCCTAACATGGACATTTTGAAGCAATACAGAGTTTCATAAACTAGACAGATTGGAAAACAATAAATGACCTACCCAGAATTAACATATGGCCCAATAACCAGAGAAGAAGCCAAACCCCTGTGGGAAACCATATACCAATCACTTCATAGACATGCCCAGCCCGGTTGGAATGAACATGTAGGTTACGAGCAATTTCGAGCTGTAAAATCAAAAAATAAAATACTCGGCGGAATGGGAATACTCGATCTGGGTCAATGGTTCGGTGGAAACATAGTAAGAACTGGTGCAGTTACCTCTGTCGGGGTTGCTCCTGAAGGCAGAGGCATTGGAGCAGCTTCAGTGCTTCTTAGGAATTCACTCTCCGAAATGTACGAATTAGCTATTCCAATTTCTACTTTATTCCCATCGAGTACCCGAGTGTATCGCTCTTTTGGATATGAGCGATCAGGCACAAAATTTACATACGAAACCACAGTAAAAGAGATGAAGGCTCCACTTAACGAGTTGGAAGTTCTTGAATCAAATCCTTCCGAACGCGAAGAGACTTATCTGCTCTATAACGAGAGGGCGGAATTGAGTAATGGAAACCTAGACAGGGGTTCAGTCCTCTGGGATCTTATTTTGGAGACTCAAGGTCGAAAAATATTTCATTACGTCGTAATGGACGATGACAAAGCAGTAGGCTACGTTAACTTCCAACAGGCCCGATCTGCGGACCATATAAGAGTAAGAGATATGGTCGCTTTGAACTCTAAATGTGCAGAAAGACTACTCCGTTTCTTCTATGATCATAGAACTGTCATTGACACAATCTCGTGGAATGGCCCTCCAAATGATCCTATGAGGCTGTTGATGGAAGAACAGGAGGTGAAAATTGCCTATAGTAGGGACTGGATGTTAAGAATAATAGATATTAAAAAAGCAATTGAATCCAGAGGTTATCCAAAGGATATTGAAACAACGCTGACTCTAAAATATGAAGATCCGATCTTGCCGCAGAATTCAGGTACTTGGACAATAGAGGTGTCTGAAGGAAAAGGTTTGGTCAGTAAATCTAATTTACCAGGATTAACTTTAGGACCTCGTGGTCTCGCACCGTTATACACGAGTTACCTCAGTGCTTTCGATATCAAAAATATGGGCTTGATTGAAGGCTCAAGCGACGAGCTAGCCAAAGCATCTTTGATATTCAGCGGGCCAAAACCATGGATAGGTGATCAATTCTGATATTGAATCCGCTACTCGGATAAGAGATGGTATCTGTTCATACTACCTTTTATATGGCATTTGGGTATCCACATTATCCATGTAATACTGGACTTGCTGAACTCCGAAATTCTCCTGCAACTGAATCGTTAACCCGCCATCAACTGGAAGGGCATGTCCCGTGATAAATGAAGCCTCATCTGAGCATAAAAAAGTGGCAGCATTACCTATATCCTCCGGAACCCCTGTTCTTCCAACTGGATATTGATCTTCAAAAAATTTTAAACCCGTGGGATTATCTTTCCAAACACTTTCTTTTATCCTCTCTGTAACAATATGACCTGGGCAGATCGCATTCACCCTAATTCCCTGCCGACCATAATCAACCGCCATCTGTTTAGTCATAGCGATAACAGCTGCCTTGCCTGTTTCATAGGTTAATGCCTTCCTAGCAACTAAAAACCCATGTACTGATGATATGTTCACAATTGATCCAGACCCAGTCTCCAGCATTAATGGTATTGCATATTTTGAACCTGCATAAACTGAAGTGACCAAGGCTCTGATATCCTTTTCCCATCTTTCTTCTGTAACTTCCAGTGCTCCCCCCTGCTGTCCGTCGGCTGCTGCATACGCATTGTTGACCAAAATATCCAACTTCCCCCAGTGGTCTCTGGCCGTATTGATCATTTTTTTTAAATCTTCATAAGAAGTCACATCAGTTTGGACACATTCGACAATGCCTGAACTATTTGAGATCTGATTAGCGGTGTCTTCTGCCGTCTCTAGATCCAGATCCGCTATTAAGACTTTGGCACCAGCCTTGGCGAACATTCTTGAAATTCCTCCACCAACACCTTGGGCACCTCCAGTCACGATTGCAACTCTGTCTTTCAAATCAAACATTTATATCCACCTTATATCTATCATCTATTGCTTACACCCAATGCTTCTCATTTAACATCCAGAGTTATTTCTCCAAATAAATCCATCTGTAAGGCGGCTTTCATACCAGGTTTAACTTCAATGGGTGGAATCATACTCCCTGTAATCACTATATCTCCTTTTTTCAAAGAACCTCCCATAGCATTTAGGGTTTTTGCGATCCAAATCATTGGTTCTACAGGATGCCCATCAACATCTGATCCTTTACCCGTACCAACGGATACCCCATCAAGTTTTAACTCACATTTCGCGGATGGAATATCCAGTTCCCGCCATTTAGTGACAGGTTGTCCCAGCACGACCCCAGCCCCGTGTATATTGGTTGCTATGGACTGAATTAAAGAATTCTCCGATGCTGATTTTCGAATATCTACAACTTCGAAAGCTAGTTGCAGGTGCTCAATGGCGTCAAATACCGTGTCTCTATCCACCCCCTTATCCTTGGCTTCCAGGTCAGAAGCCATCGTCACTGCAACTTCACATTCCAAAGCTAAGTTAACGTAGTTCACAGCAAAGAGTGAAGCCGGTGATTGATATACAGAATTAGATAATATCCTTCCGAATACTGGTTGAGAGGCGCCCACCCGCTCCTGCATCACTTTAGTGGTATACGCTATTTTATAACCGGAATACCCTCCAGAATTTTGAGCACGTTTGAACATGAATTCCTTTTGAATATCATATGCCGCAGCTTCTGAAATGGGCGCCAGATCGGTATTCATCAAAGAATATGGAGTTTTCTGACTATACTCCCTGTATAGCTGATCAGCGGCTTGTTGGGTTTTGGTTTCCATGTTTTACTCCAGGTAAAATATTATTCTCGAAACGGACTATCCCTCCACTCAAGAGCAGCTTTTAATCCTTGCTGACTGGAAATTTCATTAAACTCTTTGACAATAGGAGACTGGTGAGAAACAGCGTCTGTTTCAGCAGCAATAACCTGCATCATATTGCGACCCATCAAATCAAGGGCTTTATTCACTATACTTTTGTTGGCTGCTAACATTTCCCATGGTATTTTTGCCATTTTTGTAGCCAAATCTTCCACCGTTGCATCTAGTCCTTCTGCAGGAACAGATTTCCAAACTAATCCAATGTCACTCGCCTCTTTACCAGAGATAGTTTCTCCGGTTAGCATGAACCATTTTGCCCATTGAGGACCAACCATATAAGTCCACATGTGGGTAGGAGGAGTCCCCATAGAGCGGACGGGCGGAAATCCAATATTCGCGTCTTCAGCAGCAATGATGATGTCACAATGCAAGGCCAAATCGGTACCGCCAGCTATAACATGCCCATGAATACCGGCTATAACCGGCTTACTCAGATCAAATATTGAAGTCATCAACCTAGCCGTTTTTTGCAATCTCTGCATATCTGATCGGATATTTCCTCGTCGAGCATCGGTAATTTCTCTATCTTCATCCGATTGAGGAGGAGTGATATCGTATCCTGCACAAAATGCCCGCCCAGCCCCTCTTAGAGTTATGACTCGTATATCCGGGTCCTCATCAGCATTGGTCAGACACTCGATCAATTCAGATTGCAACTGTTGGCTTAGAGCATTGAGTTTCTCAGGCCGATTCAGGATCACTCTTGCTATCCCGCCCGATGCTTCATATTTTATGAATTCGTATGCCATTTATATCTCTCCTTTTCTAAAATTCTTCAGATACGACCCTAATTCCATTTTTCTTTTTTATTGAATAGATTAGGGGCGGCGAAATATTATCACGAAGAAGTATTAAAATTAGCTTTTGTACTAGTTCATCGCTCAAATCGACAAAAATAAGGGCTGTTCTTGAAAAATTTAGCGAAAAGCATCTATCGCTGGCACCCCTCCCCACCCTTCTTCTACGGCTGGATAGTTTTAGGGACTGCCTCAATTGGTGCTTTGATAGCTACATCTGTAGCTCAAACAGTTTTTGGAGGGGTACAGGATTTGATTGCAGGGGAAATTGGATGGGATAGAAGAACTATCGCTTTAGCAGCCACTCTTGGAACATGGGCATCCGGTTTAACAATGCCGTTTATAGGAAGGCTTGTAGATAAATTTGGGCCCAGATGGATGATGTTCTTTGCATCCCTGCTAGTTGGGTTCGGAATTATCTACTTTTCCAGTAGCCAGTCATTATGGCAATTTTTCACTGCGTATATTGTGGTCCGAGCTATAGCCGGTCCGAATCTACAAAATCTTATTCCCCGCACAGTCGCTGTAAATTTCTTTGAGAAAAAGCGGAATTTCGCTATGGGTATCACTGCGCTAAACAGAATAATAGGTGAATCCATCAATATCCAGATAATAACTGGCATTGCCACAGCCTACTCATGGAGGACAGCATACAAAGTAATCGGTTTAGTATCCATCCCACTGTCATTGCCTATTTTATTATTGATGAGGCATAAACCAGAAGATGTCGGACAGCTACCGGATGGTGCCGTAAACACTACTTTAGGCAAAGCGGATCCTCCGATTTCTGAACAAACTTGGACCGTGTCCAGGATAATGTCCTTGCCATCATTCTGGTTCATAATGATAGGTGAATTCGTAGCCGTTACCTCGACTTCAATGACCCTATTTCAAGTAGTCCCTTTCTTAACAGATGGAGGAATTTCCCAAAGCACCGCAGCTGGCGCATTGACTTTAGGAAACGTTCTCGGAGGGCTTTCTGTACCCGTTTGGGGATATTTAACAGATAGATTCACAACAAAAAAAATTGCGATTTGTGTTCTGGTTTTAGCCATCCTACCCTCGATACTTTTTACAGTAATTGACATACCAACCTACGGATTCGCCCTTGTCGTATTTTGGACCACAATTACTAGTCTCATATTTGTGTTAGGCAGCATGATGTTAGGAACAGTATTTAATAGAGCCTCTTTTGGTACTGTTACCGGACTGACAGGCCCAACCAGAACTGCTGCAATGGGTTTGGGACCTTCGGTCGGAGCATTCGCTGTAGCATGGATAGATAGCTATATGCCTATTTTTCTAGCCACGGCAATCGGATATTTCTGTGTGATTTTTCTTTATTACAACGTCAGGACTGAAAACTCTCGGAGATAAAAGTCCTCATCCTAGCTCTAACTTTTTCACCCAACAATGTCCCTTGTCTTTCAAAACCATGAGTAGCACCAGGGTATACGTTTAATGTAGATGGATTTCCGGACGCAAACCACCTTGAATGCATGAACAAAGTGTCGTCTAAAAGTGGATCCAAAGTCCCAACAGTAAAAAGAGCCGGAGCTAATTCATGCAAGTGCGCATACAGGGGCGATACATCAGGGTCTCTCCTATCTTGGTTAGGTAAATAATGATCAAAAAACCAATTCATCGTTGGGGTACTCAAAACCAAATTACGATCCCCCCACAATCTAAGACTTGGGGTTCCAGACATGTCAAACACGCCATACACCAAATTAGCACCTGTAAACCCAGTGAATCCATGTTTATCTCGCATACGGATCATAGTAGAAGCGGACAGGTGTCCCCCAGCTGATTCTCCACCAATGGCAATCTTATCCGTGCCAAATTCTTCCATAGCATTGTCAACAACCCACAGAGCAACTGCTTCACAATCATCTTGGGCTGCTGGGTAAGGATTTTCAGGTGCCAATCTATAATCGACAGAAATAACTGCTGCGTTGCAATCATTCATTATTTCTTCTAAATCCCCATCCCGATGATGTGCTCTTCCAAATACCCAACCGCCACCGTGTATATGCAGATATACCCCATCTATCTGATCATCGGGTATAAAAGCTCTTACGTGAACTGGTCCCTGGTCGCTTTGAATTTCTCGCTCTATGGCTTTTTGCGATAGAATTGGCTTTTCATAGCGCCCAAGTCCTTCTTCTTGATCATTTCTGATTTCTACCGGATCCCTCTCATATACCGGCGGGTATTCAGCTAACTCTTTTTCTAGATTTTGTACAAAATCCCGAACTTCTCTTTGCATATCCACTGTATAAAAAATATTCTCGTCCTGCATCGTGTCCTCGTTATTAGTCGAAACTTACATAACCTTCGGTGATTTCAAATTTCTTGGTTTATTCTTTTGAATCTGCTTTCTGTTATTCCCTTATATGCCCAGTCCCTAGAACAACCCATTTGTACGAGGTTATCTCTTTCAGCCCCATAGGGCCTCTGGCATGCATTTTATTAGTACTTATAGCCACTTCAGCCCCTAATCCAAATTGGCCGCCATCATTAAATCTAGTCGAAGCATTTACCATAACAGCACTTGAATCCACTTCCCTAACAAACCTGTCCGCTGTTGAATAATTTTCTGTAATAATGGCATCCGAATGGCCTGTACCATGATTTTCGATGTGATTAATAGCTTCTTCTACTGAATCTACTATTTTCACTCCTGCTATCAATGACAAATGTTCTGTATCCCAATCTTCATCCTGGGCCGGAACCACCTTGATATCTTCCCTTGGCCCCAAAATAGAAAGAGCTCTGGTATCACATCTCAACTCTACGCCGGCAACAGAAAAAGCTTCCGCTAAACGGGGAAGATAATCCGAGGCCAAAGAAGAATGAACCAAAACAGTATCCAATGCATTACAGACCGATGGCCGCTGAACTTTGGCGTTATTAACAACTTCAACAGCCATAGATAACGAAGCTTCATTATCTACATAGGTATGGCAAACTCCTACACCGCCAGTGATGGATGGCATCTTGGATTCAGTAGCCACTCTGTTCACTAAGTCTTGTCCACCTCTTGGAATCATTAGATCAATATACTGATCTAATTTCAGCATTTCAGAAACCAGTTTCCTGTCGGTACTCTGGACAATCTGAATGGAATCTTTTGGCAAATCAGCTTTTGATATAGCATCTCTAATAACCTTGGCCAAAATCTGGTTTGAATAAAACGCCTCACTCCCTCCTCTAAGAATTACGGCATTCCCAGATTTCAAGCACAGCACCGATATATCGACAGTAACGTTTGGTCTGCTCTCATATATAATGCCAATTACGCCCAAGGGCACACGTTTTCGCCCAACTTGAAGACCATTCTCCATGGTTTTCATTTCAATCATTTCCCCCACCGGATCATCTAAATTAGCAACCTTCAAAGCATCAGATGACATACCATGTATTGATTTCTTCGTAATAATCAATCTGTCCAACATGGCCTCTGATAATCCTTTATTGCGGCCGTTGGATATATCTTTCGAATTCTCTGAAATGATCTCCTGCTCGGAATCAATCAGGGCCGTCGCGATCTTCTGAATAGCTAAATTCCTTCTTCCTCCAGAGGAAGAAGCAAGTCTTCTAGAAACCGTTTTGGCAGCTTTGCCTAAATTTTCGAGACTATCCAAGCCAACACCCCCTCTTTGGAACTTCAATCATTTAACATAACCATATTATCCCTATGTATGACCTCATCCCCATAGTAATGTCCTAGAACCTGTTCAATTCGGTCAGATTTTAAACTTTGTATTTGCAGCAAATCAGAGGACCCATAGTTACTAATGCCAGCTGCAATATTATTTTCATGCTCATCCTTAATATAAACGATATCCCCTCTTTCAAATCGTCCAAAACAACTCAACACTCCAGCTGGTAGGAGACTTGTCTTGCTGGATTTCAATGCCGATACAGCCCCTTTGTCTACTTTTATATTTCCTTTATTAGACACCCCACTGAGCATCCATCTTTTCCTACTTTCCAATTTTGATACCGATGTCTTAAACAGAGTTCCTATTCTCTCTCCATTCGAAAGACGAAAAACAACCGAATCCGTGGTGCCATTTGCAATAACAACATCAACCCCTGACGCCGTAGCCAAACGAGCAGCCTCTATTTTGGTTACCATCCCGCCGCGTCCTCTTAAATCTGACGAAGGGCCAGCATATTCATTTAACTTACCGTCCATTTTTTCTACCACTGATATAAGTTCAGCGTCTGTAAAAATATTTGGGTCTTTAGTGTACATCCCCTCTACACTACCTAATATCACTAGTAAATCAGCATCAATTAAGTTAGCAACTAGAGCAGACAAGGTATCATTATCACCGAAAACTTCCCCTTCTAGTTCCTCTACAGCCACTACGTCATTTTCATTTATTACTGGAACTACACCATTATTCAACAAGGAAAGTAATGTGTTTCTTAAATTCAAATAGCCTAACCTGTCAGTCACATCCCTACGGGAAAGCAAGGCTTGGGCAGTGGGAATCCCATGAGTGGCAAAAGCTTGCTCATATAAATGCATCAGTCTGCCTTGACCAACCGCCGCCAAAACTTGCCTGTCTGGTAAAACTGAACTCTTCGATAAATTCCTCATCACCCCTCTTCCAGCTGCCACAGCTCCCGATGATACAAGAAGCATCTCCCTTCCTGAAGAGGATAATTCCGAAATTTGAGAAACCAAGTTATCGATAAAGGAATCATCCAATTCATCCCTTCCGCCGGTAAGTATATTTGTCCCGGCCTTCACAATAATTCGTCGATATTTGTAGTTTTCTTTAGAACCCATCATTACGTCCAAAATCAGCCAGCCATTTTTAGCACATACCCAAATAGGGTGTCACCAAAGCATTTATCAAGATTTGATGTTAAAAAGCAGGGAAATTACCAACTGGGATTGAGATCATCGGCTTCATTGTTGGTTAACCTCTTTTGATCTTCCCCTTTACTATTCATGATGTAAATATCATAGTCGCCATCCAAATTCGATACGAATGCAATATTTTTCCCGTCGGGAGACCAAACAGGTTGTTTGTCTGTCTTGTCATTTTGAGTCAATCGAACTTGATTGTTTCCACTACTATCCATTACATAAATTTCTGAATTCCCATCCCTTTCTGAGACAAATAATATCTGTCTTCCATCAGGAGACCATGAAATATCAGACTCACTACCTTTTGTGTCTGTTAGTTGATACAACCCCAATTTAGAATCGGCGTCGGATTCACATAATCCATCTTCTACTTCCTTATCAATCACGTATATATCTCGATTCCCAGACCGTTCAGATATAAAGGCTAACTTCTTGTTATCTGGCGACCATTTGGCCCCAACATCATTCCCACAAGTCACTTGCCGTTGATTAACGCCGTCAGGATTTCTATCGTGAATACCTGGATTCTCCGGATTTGAAGATGAAAATACAACAGAATTCCCGTCTGAAGACCAATCTCCAACTTGATCGGATCGTACTTCTGACAGGCGCGGGCTAAGTGATTGAGTCAAGTCGCTTACAAGCACAAATGATTCCTTGCCCGGCTGGGCGGCAGCATACGCCAACCTAGAACTATCAGGGCTCCAACGTGGTGTGGCATAGATACCAAGACCTGTAGTAATACTAATTTTTTCTCCTTCCTTCAGCTTCATTACCTCAATTCCCACATTCGAGTCCTTGGAATCCTTGCTTACCGAAAATGCTATCAATTTTCGGTTTGGTGACAAAACTGGATTTCTTTCCGCGAATGGACTATCTGTTAAATTGATTTGTTCTTCAGCATTTGGATCAGAGTAATAAATATCCCATTGCCCATCCCGGTCCGAGGCAAAATAGATAGCCTCCCCTTCAGAGTCACAAGCATAAAATGCCAATAATAGGAGTGTGGAGAATAAAACCCCGATGGTCTGTCTCGTTATTAGGTTCATACCCAGATTTTACCGATGAAATATTTATAGGGCTACACGTTTCAAACCCACATTCGGCGCAAAACCTCCAAGCCCTTCATATAAAGATAGCAATGACTGTGCTTTAACTATCCTTTAGTTTTTCTCCTGTTACAGTGAAAGATCCACTGTTAGCTTCCAAGGCATCTGATCTTAATGCATTATCTATTAGGCTTTCAGGAGGGGTTAAATCTCTTAGTTCGGGAATCACCTTTTCTCCCATTAATTTTATAGAACGCATTAATTTTTCATGTTCAATACCCCCCCACATCATCCAAAGGCTTATATTAGTTATTCCTGCATCATTCGCTTTCTTGAATTTTTCGATCAGATAGTCAGGATCACCTAAATATGTACGGTCAAGAAATAATTCGTCGGTCATCTCACCTTCGTACGGAACTCCCTGCGTTTTCCCGTCAATTACCTTTTTTTCGGTTAGGGCTTTTTGGGCCCTTGTTTGCCAGCGAATATAAGGCAATTGGTCAAGGGCTTCCTTCATAGTCGGGGCACAATGGGTCATACATTGGAGTGCCATATTCAAATCATCCAAAGATTTACCAGCATCCCGCCTGTATCGGACATAACTAGCATACTGTCGAGAAACTACTTCCATACCCATCATGCTAGAGGTCAACGGCAGAATATCTTGATCGGCTGCTAATTTCAAAGATCCTTCTGAAGATCCAGCGAGCCATATAGGTGGATTAGGTTTTTGAAAGGGCTTTGGGAAAACTGTTATTGGTTCTTTTACCTTTATGTATTCTCCATCATAGGTCCAATCCTTGTGTTCTCGCCAAGCTTTGGTCATGACCTCTAACCCTTCCTGAAACCTAGGCCGGGACTCTTCAAGGTCTATTCCAAATCCGCCCATTTCATAAGGTTGGTACCCTCTACCGACCCCACAAAATATCCGGCCTTCGGTAAGATGATCTAAAACAGCTATTTCTTCAGCAGCCCTAAGTGGCTGCCACTCCGGCACAATGATAGCTGCAGTACCTATTTTGATAGTTTCCGTATTTTCGGCTATCTTTAGCGCCTGTAACAAAGGTGCCGGAGAAAACCCATAATTGGAAAAATGATGTTCAGCTATAAGCACATAGTCGAAACCTAACCTCTCAGATAATTTTATTTGTTCCAATCCTTCTGAAAATATATCTTTAAATTCACGAAGCTCTGGATTAGGCCATTCAAAAAATAAGCCAAATTTCAATTTAATTCACTTCCTTGTTAAATTCTTTACGGTGAACCTCTCACCCACATTAACAGAATATCCTAATACTCCAAGAATATTCTAGGATTTTGAACCCATCTCTAGCTCAAATCTTCAATGCTTCCAATTGGCAATTCATTCCTTGAAATTTTCATTAAGGAGGAGTGCATTATGGTTGGGTTTATCCGCAAGAATAAATACTAAAGCTCCTATCAACATCAAGACAACACCAGCCCACCAGGCAGGATCGTATGATCCCGTGATATCCAAGACATAGCCTGCAGCTGGAGCACCAAAAGATCCTATAAACAAAGTGATAGGCATAACAAATCCTCGAATGCTACCCAGGTTGCCCCTTCCAAAATAATCCGCCCAGATATAATTTTGTGTGAATGAATTAATGCCTATTCCAAGCCCAAAAACAGCCATAGACCAAAACATCAGCCAAAACCCATACGCATAGATTGACATCACACTCGCCACCGCCAACATCAAGAATGCTGAGGCACCTATAAATTTAGGCTGAAGGCGCCTTACTAACATTCCCCCTGCAAAACTACCAAACCCGGCACAAACAGCATCAAAAGCTGTAGCAAGCGAGACTAATGTGGGATCCAGCCCTCTATCCATGAAAGCGGGTATCCTATGCAGGGCCAGTGTCAGTATTCCCAGAGACAGGATAGAAAAAGCTATTGTAAGAAACCACATGCTTTTTGTTTTTATGGCTTCCCTTAAGCTCCACGAAAATTCATCGTCAATGTCCACCACGGCAGACACATTGACAGGATTGTCACCATCAGGAAGCAATCCCATGTCTTCAGGTTGTCTTCTGACAAAAATAACAGAGAGGGGAACAACAATGATGACTCCAACTATCGCTAATATAATCCAAGAGGTGCTCCAAGTGTATTTATCTATGAAAATTTGGGTGAGCGGAACAAAAATTAGGGCCCCTAAGGAAACACCTACTGCTGTAACGGCTAAAGCTTTTCCTCTGTTTCGAACAAACCACTTGGATGGCGGCACAGATGTAGTAAGAGCACCGGGCCCACTCATACCGACCAACCCCATTATTGAAAACAAAACCATGAGTTGCCATGCTTCTCGTGTATAGGCGAGGCCAACCATGCACAATCCAGTAATTATGGTTGAACCTGCAAGAATCCATCTGGCACCATGCCTATCGAGCAATCTGCCTATAATAGGGCTCGTTGCGGCACTTGAAATGCTCCTAAAGGTTGAAGACCAGCCGAAAGAAGCCCGTCCAATACCTAACTGCTCCCCCATTGGTTTGATATATAACCCGAAATTTAATGAGCCCATGCCCATACTAACTGCACTAGCAATTGCCATAACACCCACCACGATCCAACCATAAAAAATCGTGCGCTGTCCTAGTAATTTGATCTGGATATCTCCTGATGGTCTAAGGTCGCTGCTTAAAATAGCATGGCCATTATACTCATATAAATCGTTAATGTTGACCTTGTTTTGCTAACAAACCAATCTATTGCTATTGTACTCTTTAAAGATATAGACCTGGATCAGATAACCGAAAGCAAAAGGCAATTATTAATGACCGATTTAAAAACTCTTGATCAACTGTACACCCATATAATGAAAACCATCGTATCGACTGGGGTGGCTCCTCATTACACAGAAATAGCCACATCACTCGGGGTAGAGGTAGAGCAGGCGAGAACATCTCTAAATGATCTTATGGGTCCAGGGAAGATGGCAGGCTACTGGCTAGTCCCCGGCACAGATACTATTGGCAGTTTTGCACCGTTTAACAACATACCAACTCATTACAAAATTACCGTAGATGGTGAAAGCAAATGGTGGGGACAATGAGCTTTTGAATCTCTAGCAGTTTGCTGGTTATTCCCTGGTAAAACAATCCAAATTGATAGTGTTTGCCTAGATTGTAATGATCCAATAAGTGTGACAGTTAAGGATGGCGAGATTCTTAGTTCAATACCTGCTAAAGGAATTGTGGGTGTTTCCATTTACGGATTCGGATTTTTGGGAGGCGGAGACATCGCCGGCAGAAATTGAGCAAACATGAATTTCTTCCGGTCGGAAGAACATTTAGATAAGTGGATTCACTACGATCCAAATTCCAATGAACAAGCGATCCAAACCTTGAAAGAGTTTATGGATAGATTCAGCAATCCCAGATTTAAAGAGAGGGGACGGTCAGACTACATATCATGGAAAGAAAGTTTATAAATTAAGAAGGAGCGGCTGCAACAGGCACTCTAGAGTATCTGTATGAGTATTTCTTCTCGTTGACACTAAAAGCCATTATGCTTGCAAACAGTAATGTTGCTCCAGCAATCGCAAAAGGAATCTCATAGGATCCAGTCCATGCCTGAAGTTCCCCGGCAACAAGTACCGATAGGGCGCCTCCTATCTGATGAACCATATTAGACATGCCATTCAATGTCCCTAAATTTCTTACCCCGTATATATCTGCTACGAGGGAAGAAGTTACTGAAGCCGTGGCTATCCACGACATTCCAGCTATTAAGGCAAACGCCCACATTCCAGTGGTTCCACCAATTGTTAACAAGGCTAAATAAGCAATTCCACGCAATGCATATGTAAAACCTAACACTCTATGCTGACTGAATTTTTGCGATAATACTCCTGCAGAAATTACCCCCACAGAATTTAGCCCCATCATTATCCCAAAAATCGTGGCAGCGGTTATTTTGGGAACTCCTTGATCTTCAGCAAATGGAACAAAGTGAACGGAAATGATATTAGTGGTAATACCACAAACAAGATAAGCCGCAGATAACTGCCAGAAAGGGGAAGTGGATAAAGCCTGCTTCCAACGACTGGTAAATAATGGTCCTTCCATTTTCACCTGCACTTCTTCTTTATCTTGAACCCCGGTTTCATCCCTTTCACTATCTGGAATCTGGCCCAGTGGATCATCTTTTAGGAAAAGAGCCGCCAGAGGAGCTCCTATAAACAAAACCATTCCACCTATGAATAAAAAAGCAGTCCTCCAATCAAAAGCTTCTATCAGGAACGCACAAAATGGTGCAAACAGCAAAGGGCCGATAGAGCCTCCGGCAGCAGACAGGCTCATAGCTAAGCCTCTCCGTCTGTAGAACCATTTTGCCAATAACGAGTGAATAGTTACAAAAGAAGCACCACTAGTTGCAACACTTCCAAGTATCCCGTATATCAAAATTAATCCGAAAATGGAGTTAACCCGACTTAGCAAAAAAACAGATATCCCGACCATTATTAGAGCAGCCGTTATCACCCGCCGCCCACCATATCTATCATAAAGATAGCCCATCAATATAAAGGACAAAGCCCCAACAAATATTCCCAAAGAAAGTACCCTGGTAATATCGTTTCGGGCCCACTGCATATCCGTCTCCATTGGGGTTATAAAAACACCCATACTAGACCGAACACCAGATGAACACATCACAATAAAGAAACATACGGCGAGAACCAGCCAACCATAATAAAGTTTCGGTGTCTCGTTTCTCAACTTATTCAATATACTTCAACCTATCTGTTCTGTGTAATAAACTTGCTGAGGTCAGCTATTTGGATAAAATAAGGCTGTCCTAAATATTTTTTATTCCCTTTGGAATTAGTCTCTACTAAAAAATTTACTACCCACAGTCTCATGATTGACCTATACATAAGGAATTCAATTTCATGAATATAAATAGTACCGTAAGAAATTGGGAAAAAGATACCACCCCGTATCCAGAACCATTTGTGGAGGTAATAGACGAAAGTTTCAAACGCTATGTTCTCGGAAATGCTGGAATGGAGCGCCTTTATACAGGCTCTAGATGGACCGAAGGACCAGCGTGGTTTGGTGATGGAAGATATCTTCTGTTTAGCGATATACCAAATAATAGAATCCTTAGATGGACGGAAGAAACCGAAATCGTTAGTGAATATCGTAATCCATCCAATAATGCTAACGGCAACGCAAGAGATAACTTGGGTAGGCTCATCACCTGCGAGCATTTAACTAGAAGGGTCACTAGAACAGAATTTGACGGGTCAATCACCATAATTGCGGACTCCTTCAAAAATTCAAAACTAAATGCCCCTAATGATGTTGCGATTCATAAAGATGGTGCAATTTGGTTTACGGACCCCGGATATGGAATTTTAAATAATTATGAAGGAGACCGATCTGAACCTGAATTACCCACCGCAGTGTATAGAATTGACCCTTCATCCGGAGCAGTAGCAGTAAAAGCAACAGGTCTTGTTCGTCCCAACGGGCTTTGTTTCTCACCAGACTTCACGGACCTTTATGTATCGGATTCTGGCTCAAATAACCCTAATGCTATTTATGTTTATCAAGTATCAAACAATGGCGACAGCTTAGCGGAAGGAAAAATTTTTACAGAGACAGGTGAGGATTCCACAGACGGTATGCGCTGTGATACTGACGGAAATCTGTGGGCATCTGCTCAGCGAGGAACTAATTCTATAACTATATATAACGATTCATCCGTCTTGATTGGTAGGATATATTTACCGGAAGTACCGTCCAATCTTACATTTGGGGGACACAAACGCAATCGTTTATTTATTACAGCAAGTCGCTCAATTTACAGCATATACACCGATGCAACAGGTGCTTCGCTTAGTTAAAATTCGTTCATCGGAATTTAATACCTATTTGATGTAATACCAACATATTAGCTACTTAAACTTGATTCCCTCTAGAAATGGCCTCGCCATACCTTTGGGCACATTTTTGCAGCACCACATCAATGTCTTCCTTAATTAGATATCTTTCCTCAACCAATTTCTCTGCGGCTTTAGAAACCATTTTCAAATAATTTTCTTTTGACGAATACCTGTCATTATTTGAATTTCTTAAATCATCATGGGGCCTAAAAGATTTCCCAGTGGCTGGAAAATAATTTGTGAATCCGACCATAGAAATAATCTGATCAGGGGCTCCTGTTGATGGGTCGCGAGGATTCCAGCCCGTATGGGTGCCAACTGGAACCGATATATCAGGCATTCGAATACCAGCCACTTCATTTCCGTCGTTATCCACTGATGAAACAAATCTAGGATATTCTCTGCCTTCCTTTATTGGATATGTGGCTATGCCAATATCTTCTCGTAAACCCATATCCATTTCCCTAAGACGCCACATTTGAGAATGATCTGGGATCTTTAATCCAAGCGTTCCCGTGAATACTTCTAGAACATCAGGAATGGTACTAGCAGTGCCATCAGCAAGCCTTGGGACCTTACTTTCTGGTGGTTCAAGACCCTCTTCAACCCAAGATACTAAGTTGCAAAGTGCTGATCTAAGAAGGGGTCGGAAGTCAACTACATTGAACCCATAAAGTCCGAGCGATCCATCCGGACCAGGATCTTTCATTTGGGGGAGTTCCCTTGGTACATGTTGAGTTCCTGAGAATAGGTAACTTCTAGTATTTTGAGGGAAATCAAGATCCTGGCGACCTCTCAGATCAATATGAGATAACGAGGCATCACCCCTCCAATATTCCGCCGAGGTATTGGTATAAATAACCTTTGGCAGTCCACCAAGAGTTTTCTGTCTATCTTGAAGTCCTTCCAATTTCCTGCCATACGGATCCTCTGTAGGTTCATCTGCAAAAGGATACATGTGGCCGAATCCAGGAGAAGATTGTTGTGAAGGTTGTGCAAATCTGTGATTGAAATCCCCGCGTCTACCACCAGCCACATGAGGCAGAAGTCCATCATATACCTGGCGTCCCTTTTCATCTAAATTCATACCTGAATATAAATAATGTCTCAAAAGTCTTCCCGTTTGAGATATTCCATAGGCATAAGCATATGTAGGTCGACTTTTTAATGGGGAGTTCACACCACCATATTTGATCCAGGAACCAATATCTCGAATAGACATTAAGGTGGATCCTGAAACGACTGCCTTTGATGCCTCATATACAACGCTATAAATTCTACCTGGGCAAAATCCAGATTCCATATATACATACTCGGCATCGGGAACAACAGTTCCATTTTGTTCTTTAGAAAAAGACCATTCGCTTCTAGGTATTTCTTCCTGCGGCCCATCCTCCCAATCTTTAACATACATTGTGTCTTTAGCATTATTGGTCGAACTAGCGGGATAGGGTTTATGGGCCCGGTTAGCAAGTAAGGAATTTTTGATTCTTTCATTCGGCCGAATTTCCACTAAGTTGGTACCTTCAACAGGTTTTCCATCAAGTTCAACAAGTGGTGGGTCCATTCCGAGTAGAGACCCACTGCGATACACATCATACTGCCAGCCAATCGATACCACAGTGTAACCACGCTGAAAAAGAAACCCGTCTCCAGGCTCGATGGTGGACGAGGGAGTCAAGTTAGGAGATGCCATATTAAAATCAGATATCGCTCTTTTCCTTCCCCTATTAACAACATCCACAAGAAGACGAGAAGATTCCCTGGTCGATGGTGTCAATAAAACAAAATCAGAGCTGAAATTTACTAACCCAGCACTATCCACCGGAGAATGATGCAAATCAATGATTCCGGAATTGGCAGCATTATCTGGATCAACCCCAAACTCCACAACTCCATCTATCCTTTCATAAGGTCCAAATTTACCCCAAGAAGTCCCTGAATCAAATTCGACACGACTTTTTATATCTACTGCTGTAACTGCCAAAACCACTTCTCCTGCTCGTATTGTTCAAAATTCTAGGCTTAATTAGATATTCGTGGAAAATTTGAACCTAGGAGTTAGTGGGCTCTACGACTCGGACCTCGGTTTTGGCAATATGGACTTTCGGTTGGTCTCCCAACGCAATACGCTCGGGTGATGAATAATACTCATCCTCTTTAGCTTGAATCACCTCCACATTATCGAAGCTTCTCACCCATATGAACTCTGTCCGATCAGCGTTAACCCAACTAGACTCGATCGGTATACCATACTTCTCATGGTTAGGCTTAAGATGTTTATGGAACAGGTTGAGCCAAGAGTCCATCATGCCTCGGTTAATAGTGTAAATGCGTAGCTGTGAAACCATAGTCATTTTCTCCCTTTCTGTCATTTTCTGTTACAACCCAAATTGCAAATGAGCTTCCAGCGGCATTATATCCAAATCTGAGGTCAAAAATCGCAACCAAATATGGGGGGAAAGATTTATCGTTTAAGACCAAAACACATCTTGACGTGACGGATTGGCACCCAAATTAGGTCTCCAAGGATACGCATTATCGCTCCAGGGATTTGCCTTCAACCAATCTTCATTCATTGCTACACCTAAACCTATGCCTGTTGGCACACCAAAGTAGCCATTTTTTTGGATTGGGAAATTGCCAGTCGTTGCATCCTGAAACCAAGGATGAATACCACCCTCTTGAATCAAGAAATTTGGAGTGCATGCATCCAAATGAAGTGCAGCAATTGTACAAAAAGGGCCGTACGGATTATGTGGTTGAAAGCCTACGTAATAAGCCTCCGCCATGGCCGCAATTTTTTTGAGCTCAAGAATACCCCCTGCCTGAACAACATCTGGTTGTATCAGGTCTACGGCATGCAGAGGCAATAAATCTGCAAAATCAAATTTGGTCAGAAGCCTTTCCCCAGTGGCAATCGGGATATTCACATTATCAGCGACCTTCTTGAGGGCTTCCAAATTTTGAGGTGGCACGGGTTCTTCATAAAAAAAAGGTCTAAATTCTTCCAACCTATTGGCTACCCTGATGGCATCAGAGGGCGCCAACCTTCCGTGTACTTCAACAAAAAGTTCTACTTCATCCCCAACAGCTTCCCTCACTGATCGCATTTTTGATACTGCTAAATCCTCTGATTTCTTATCAATAAATATGCCCCGATGCTCAAAGGGATCGCCCTTCAAGGCTGTAAGACCCTGTTCCACGTGGAACATCGCATTCTCCACTGCTGCTTCAGGGGTTAAGCCATCCCATCTGCCATAGGTCCAAATTCTATCTCTTATTTTTCCACCTAAGAGTTCATAAACGGGTACGCCTAGTGCCTGGCCTTTTATATCCCACAATGCAATTTCAATTCCACTGATTGCCGACATCTGAACAATACCGCCACGGACATGAAAATGATGATAGAGAGTCTGCCAGTGTTTCTCGATCTCCATAGGATTCTGACCATTAATAACTTCACCAAATTCATCAACCATCGTAGCCACGCTTAAAGGTCCGCAAGTGGCTTCCCCCCACCCTGTCAAACCTTCATCTGTTTCTATTTTTACGAAAACATAATTCCTAGAAACAGAAACACCTGCTCTAGTGGTGGTGTGTGAAGCAGGTACAGCCTTTACTGATGTGATTTTCATGGTAATACTCCTGTTTTACCTAATTTTCGGATAAATATGGATAAAAAAAAGGGGGAGACATATTAGTCTCCCCCTTTTTCGGTACCAAATAAAACTTACTCGTTGTTCATTACAACTTTAATAATATCGTCTTGGTATTGTTCATACTGGTCGTAAGCATCATTGACGTCTGAGAAATTTGTCTCATGCGTTTTCATCTCCCCTGGATTCCACCAACCTCGATCCTTTAATTCAATCATCCTCTCTATATGTCCTATAGCATCGCCACTTCCTGCTCCCGAGGTCGGAATAATAGTTGGGGCATTCCGTAATAAGTATTGAGTATCTATTTCAGTGGTTTTTCCTCGTGGGCCTTCCTGAATCCCAAAAATTATCACCTTTCCATGTTTAGTCGCACCTCTAATGGCTGCATTCAAGCCGTCAGGATAACCAGAGGCTTCAACAGATATATCAGCAAGTTTGCCATCTGTGATTTCAGCAAGCGCTTCATCCACATTGTCCCTATCAGGGTTTATGGTGTGAGTGGCACCAAACTTTTTACCCCACTCTAATCGGTAATCCAGTGGGTCTACAGCAATAACTCTCCTTGCACCAGCTCTCGCAACGATAGCCGTGAAGGATAGACCAATACTACCTTGACCCATAACAACAACATCTTTACCCAATATAGTTCCCATTTGCTGGCACGAATATAAAACCGTCCCTGACGGTTGGCAAAGAATCCATTCACCTAAATCACCATGATCAGGTACAAGTGCCATCCTGCTTTCATCGCCCGGGTAGTATTCAACAAGGCCGCCTGGCCCGTCTTGGCTAGGTAAGACTATTACCCTCTGACCCACTTTAAATTTATCGGACTTGCTTTCAACTATAGTGCCTGCACATTCATGGCACGCACCTCCATGCCTCATAGGATATTCTTCTTCTGGCATCACTGGACCATAAGCGTGTCTAATGTCACTTCCACAAACCGACCACCTTTCCAATTTTATTAAACATTGTCCCTCTTTTATGGTTGGAGTCTCTATATCCTCTATTTCAATTTTCTTAGGACTTGTTATTCTTGCAGCAAACATTAACCTTCTCCAGTTTTCCAAATATTTCTGATCATAATTTTTTTTGGCTTAGAATAGAGCACATTCTAGTGATATCAAGCACATTTACGCAACAAGGAAAAATATCTACTTTACCTCACGTATTAAACTACGCCGTAAATTCATAAAATAATTGGATCATGGAGGGTTAGCCGACCCATGCTTAAAATATCTCCTGCAGCCATAGATCACTTATCTGTCACTGTATTGATGGATAATCACATTAGCAGCCTCCTAAGCGATACAGGGCCCGTCAAGAGACCTTCAACCGAGGTAGAAGTTGCTGCACCTTTAACGGTAGACGGTTTTGTTAAATCACAGCTTAGAGCTGAGCATGGTTTTTCGGCCTGGGTGACAATTCAAAATAACAGTAATCAGCATTCCGTACTATTTGATGCCGGAGTATCGCCAATGGGCGTCTCAGAAAATATGAGAATATTGGGCATATCGCCTAAGGATGCAGAGGCCATCGTCTTTAGTCATGGTCATTTTGATCACACAATGGGAATTGATGGGATTTTAAATGATTTAGGTTCACAAAACACACCGATAATAATCCATCCCGAATTTTGGAATAAAAGAAGGATCCGGCTTCCCGGTAAAACCCCTCGTATTTTACCAACCGCCAGCAAATTTGCTCTACAAGAAGGTGGCCTCGAAGTGATAGAAGAATCACGTCTTCCATCCTTTTTATTAAACAATTCATTACTCATAACAGGAGAAGTAGATCGAGTCACCAGCTATGAAAAAGGTTTGGCGGGACAAGAAGTATTTACTGAGGGCTCATGGTATCCAGATCCTCTTACGTTAGATGATCAAGCTCTGATAGCTAAAATAAGGGGTAAGGGACTAATAATAATGACGGGGTGTGGCCATTCTGGAATAGTTAATATTTGCAATTATGCGAAAAAATTAACAGCAGAAGACAAAATCCATGCAATCATCGGAGGTTTTCATCTACCAGATGGACTAGATACAGCCACTATACAAAATACTATCTCCGATTTAAAGTCATTAGATCCTGACTGGTTGGTGCCTGCCCACTGCACAGGTCAGAAAGCAATTTTATCCCTTGTGAAGGAACTACCGAATTCAATAATACAGAACAGTGTTGGCAGCCAATATGTATTCAGTAGCTTTTAATACTACGATTCAGGCTTAAACATCTCAGTCACACTCCCTGGACGTGTTAATGAAATATGAGAGAAGTCATGTCCATCCGCGGCACCATGCCAATGCTTTTCACCAGCCGGTATAAAAGCAGTGTCTCCGGCTCCCATTTGAACCTCTTCTGATTCATTAGCTACTATCCCCTGCCCCTTCGTCGCAAACAATATTTGATCACTAGTGTGTGTGTGAAAATAATTTTTTGCGCCTGCATAGAAAGAAACAAGCCCAAAGTTATAATCCTCAGGTTCCGTACGACCGACAAGGGGCTGTCTCGTCACTCTCCCACCATAAAAAAGAGGAGCGTCTCCTGCTTCTTGAGGATCAACGTCTTCCTGTCGTGTTACGTACATACTAATTTCTCCTTAAATTCAATTTTTACTAACAATATCCCTCTCAGTCACCAGTTATGAGGTCGAATCCAGCGTAGGGTTTAAGAACGTCGGGTATTTTTACCGTTCCATCAGGCAGTTGATAATTTTCAAGAATAGCAATCATGACCCGAGGTACAGCGAGCCCTGAGCCATTCAAAGTGTGCAGCAATCTTGGACGAGAATTTTCTGAGGCTTTGTAACGAATAGCCGCTCTCCTAGACTGGAAGTCGGTACAATTAGAACAGGAGGACACCTCCAGCCATTCCTGAGTACCTGGACTCCACATCTCTACATCGTAGCTTTTAGCTGCCGCGAAGCCGAGATCCCCTGTGCATAACTCTAGAATCCTATGCGAAATACCTAATTCAACGCATACTGCTTCAGCATCATTTAACAATAATTCAAGCTCCTCATAGGATTTATCTGGTTCCACAAATTTATACATTTCAACCTTGTCAAATTGATGCACTCTCTTTATTCCGCGTGTATCTCTACCAGCAGAAAATTTCTCTCTTCGCCAACAAGGCGTGTGCGAGACAAATTTCAAAGGTAAGGTTTCGGCATCCAAAATTTCATCTCTAAACATACCAGTTACAGGAGCTTCAGCAGTTGGTACCATGAACAGATCATCTTCGGCGTCGTGGTACATGTTTTCCTCGAAGTGAGGCAAATGGCTAGAAGCTGTGACCGTGTCCCTATTTACCATATAAGGCAAGTACAGCTCACTATATCCATGCTTCTCAGTGTGTAAGTCCAACATCCAAGAGATAAGAGCCCTCTGGAGGCGGGCCCCCTGACCTTTAAGTAAATAGAATCGGGTTTTGGCTAATTTAACTCCCCTTTGAAAATCAATTATCCCCAGATTCTCACCTATCTCCCAGTGTGGCTTAGGATTAAAATCAAATTTAGGAATACTGCCGACGGTTCGAATAACAATGTTACTATTCTCATCAGGGCCATCTGGCGAGGATTCGCTAGGAAGATTGGGCACATCAAGCATTACTTGGTTCAGTCTCCCGCTTATCGTCCTTTCCTCTTCCTCTAAATCTTTGATCTGAGATCCCACATTCCTCATTTCTTCTATTAATTCGGCAGGTTTATCTTTAGACTGCCCTAAATCTTTCGAGACAGCATTACGCCTAGATCTTAAGGAATCAATCTCAGTTATAGCAGCTCTGCGCCTTTGATCTAAGTCACTTATCTCAGTGAGTGGAAGCTCTTTTCCTCGCCTTTTGAAAGACTGGATAACAAATTCAGGTTTTTCTCTAATCAGCTCTATATCAATCAAATAATAAAACTCCTTCCGGAACTGCCTAAAATTCTATTTGATTCGATCGAATTCATCCATGTTTTGATAATTTATGCTATCTTCTCGAAGGACCCTACCTTATAAGGCAGGTAAACTTACCTTGAGTAGGTGGCTATATAATTGCTTTGGAAGATTCATTATATAGTGGTACACCACGATTTTCTTAACCTGAATTCTGGATTAAATTAAGTACTTGTGAGCAGATGTTGCCATTAGATTATTCTCTACTAGAAAGCGGAAATGAGATATCGAACCAAACATATACTCTAGGACAAAAAGAAGTTGCTCTATATCTGGAAGCGGTACAAGATAAATCGAGCCGTGAATTTGATAAATCAGGTATAGAACTATCACCGCCTATGGCGGTTGCAGCTTTAAGCCTCAGGGGAGTCGTTGTTGACTTACAGATACCTGGTGGAACTCTACATGTTGGTCAAGAAATGGAGTTCCTGAATTCCGTAAAAGTTGGTGAGACACTAAGATGTGTTGCTTCCCTTGCTTCCAATAACGTGCGTGGGGAATGGAGATTCATGGTAGTAAGCTTAATTGTTTTAAATTCTTCCGGACTTTCAGTGATGAAAGGCAAAAGTACAATTATGCTTCCTGCATAAAACAACATAGGATGGAAAACTTGAAACTAGGGGCAGACCTAATACCTATCAAAAAAATGATAACAATGGACCAGATTCGTATGTATGCGGATGCATCTGGTGACTATAATCCTATTCATATCAATGAAGCTTTTGGCAAAAATTCCCAATTTGGTCGTAATATTGGTCACGGTATGATGGCTGCAGCTACGATTTCGGAAATAATGGCTGAAAGCTTCGGCACAGCCTGGTATAACACAGGCAAAATGAAAATGAGATTCAGATCACCCGTGTATCCGGGTGATGAAATCCAAACTTCCGGTCAGATTAAAAAATTAGAAGACACAACCAACAGTAGTCACATAACGTGCACAGTAATAATAACCAGACAAGATGGGGAGGTCATCATATCAGGTGAAGCTTCAGTGAAAGTAGATAAACCAGCATCGGCTGGTGACTAGGAGACTAAATTTGCCAGAAACACAAGATCGATTATTGAAGGTCGCAATAGATGCGATGGGCGGAGACAACGCTCCATCCCTCCCGGTAGCAGGGGCGGTCCAAGCCGCCAAAAGTGGTTTAGCAGAAGTGTTTATTGTTGGTGATAGTGATCTGGTTCAAAATGAACTAGCAAAACACGAAACTGTTGGCCTACCAGTACATTTTGTACCTTCAAATGGAAAGATAGAAGATCATGAACCGCCGGCCTTAGCCTTACGGCAAAAACCCACCGCGTCGATCTTAGTAGCTACTAATTTGGTGAAGAATAAAACCGCCGATGCCGTCATATCTATGGGGTCCACAGGGGGAACAATGGCCGCCGCTGTTGTTTTGCTGGGAACAATAAAGGGTATCGAAAGGCCTGCCATAGGCGGCCCTATAGTAGGATCTGCCCCAAACCAAACTATTCTTGATCTGGGTTCCAACCTTGATTGCAAACCATCTCAGTTACTGGGATTCGGGGTGCTAGGATCTGTGTTTAGCAAATTACTTATTGGAGTTAAAGACCCTAAACTAGGGTTACTGAGTGTGGGGAGCGAAGAAGGAAAAGGAAATGTTCAATCCAAAGAAGCCAGCATGCTATTCAAAAAAAGTGGCTTGAATTTCATCGGTAACATTGAGGGAAATGATTTGGTCACAGGGAAAGCAGATGTCGTGGTCTGTGACGGATTCATCGGAAATGTCGTTCTGAAATTGGTAGAAGGACTTGGAAGGGGATTAGCAACACAGTTAAGTGAGGTCTTGAAGGGAAAAATACCCGATGATCATCTCGATTCTCTCATGGCAGATCTATATAAAAAGAACAACGTAGTTGATGCACGAGGTGGTGGCCCAGTTTTCGGAGTCAATGGCGTGAGTATAATCGGACACGGTAACGCTTCGGCTGCAGCCATAGAAAGAGCTGTGGGGCTGGCAAAAATGTGTGTGAACACAAATCTAATTGAAGAAATGAATAAAGAAGTATCCTTGGTTATGTCCACTGTGGATGATTAAATAAATTGGTTACTGGCATAAGTTTATAGGAGTAAAAGTGTCTGAACTCAAAGGAAAAACAGCCCTAGTTACAGGGGCAGCCAAAGGGATCGGCAGGGCCGCCGCAATAAGGTTGGCTGAAATGGGGGCTAACGTTGTAGTGAATTATAATTCTTCCCAAAAAGAAGCCGATGACACTGCTAACCATTTGGAGGATTTCGGGGTGGAATCCATTTCGTATCAAGCGGATGTCGGAAATTTGAGTGAAGTAACTAAAATGGTAGAAGATGTAACTGAACAGTTTGGCCAGATCGACATATTAATAAATAACGCTGGCATTATCGACGATGGGTTGCTATTAAGAATGTCAGATGAGGCATGGTCTAGAGTAATAAATACCAATCTCAACGGTACGTTTTACTGCAGCAGGGCCGTCCTTAGAACGATGGTGAGGTCCCGGTGGGGGAGAATCATTAATATTGGTTCGGTAGTCGGTCTACGAGGAAACATTGGTCAAACCAACTACACTGCTTCAAAAGCCGCAATTAACGGTTTTACATTCGCCCTCGCAAAGGAAGTAGCTACGAGAAATATAACCGTTAACACGGTAACCCCAGGGTACATCCATACTGATACTGTCGATGTCCTATCAGACAAACAAAAAGACACCATTATGACTTGGATACCAATGGCTCATTTTGGGGAGGTAGATGATATCGCTCATATGATTGCATACCTAGCAAGTGAAAAGGCAAAATACATAACGGGTCAAATAATAAGCGTTGACGGGGGTATGGCTATCTAACGAACAGAGCCTAGAATAATTTAATGGCTGATACTAAAAACAAGGTAGCCCTGATAACAGGCGGTTCGAGAGGTATAGGTAAAGCTATTGCCATGGAATTTGGCAACTTGGGGTACCACATTGCATTTAATTATTTCAGAAACCACGACGCTGCCGAACAAACTCAACTCGAAATAGAAAACCTGGGAGTAAGATGCCTTAAATTGCGAGCCCACCTTGCTGAACCTGATCAAATTGCAAACATGTTTCAATCAGTTGAGCAAGAATTCAGTTCTATTGATGTCTTAGTAAATAATGCAGCCTCTGGTGTTCAGAGAAATGCAGACGAATTAACGACAAAACACTGGGACTGGACAATGAATATAAATGCTCGGGCCCCGTGGCTGTGTTCGGTAGAGGCCACCAAAATAATGCCAAATGGCGGTTCTATAGTAAACATCACTTCTGAAGGCTCCCGAAAGGTTCTTCCATATTACCTCTCTGTGGGGACCTCAAAAGCAGCTCTAGAATCTCTAACCAGATACCTAGCTGTAGAATTGGCTCCAAAAGGTATTAATGTCAATGCGGTATCAGGAGGATATGTGGAAACTGGTGCCTTTGAGTCATTCCCAAATAAGCAAGATATGGTGACATCGGCGAAAAACACCCTTGCAGGAAGGGTAATAACAGGTAAAGACATTGCCAAAGTCACCGCTTTTTTATGTAGTGAGGACGCTTTGATGGTAAGAGGTCAGATCATAATAGTTGATGGTGGTGTTACCTTACTAGCACCTCTATCAAGCACCGATTCATAACTATTTTGCCAATATTTCGGTAACCATAACCTTTTGATTGCCGCATACTAACTCTCTACTCAGTTCCGCATGAGAGTTACGAATGAATCCTAATCCAGCGCCATTCATTGCCGAGGTTATGACTCCCACCAAATGACCATCGTAGGTGATGTCTTTTTCAGCTAGAATACCTTCCCAAGACAATCTAACTAACTTACGTTGAACTTTGTCATAAGTGTTTAATCTAGCTACCACTTCCTGCCCTATATAACACCCTTTGTTAAAGTTAATATGGGATATTAGGCCTGCCTCCAGCGGATTAAAATCTTCTGTTAATTCGTACCCAAACGCTGGAATTCCAAGCTCCAATCTCAGTTGTGTGAATTCCTCTAGAGTAAGACTCTTGCACTCGGCAGAAAATACCTGGTTTAATTTATTTTTTGAACCCGCTGTACCTATAATGTCAACACATGGAAAAGAAGACATCTCTTCTTTTATAGCAATAAAAGATTCTCCTTCAAATTCCCAAATGAAAGAATTGCGGATGGATAGATCAGTCATTCTTGGAAATAGATCCTCCCAGCTATCACCGATCAACCTAAAGTGACAGGTTTCTGTTGAAACATCTTTGACTGTAACGTCTTCCATAATTGTGTAAAATTCTATCCAATCGATGACTTTGTTTTTAGATTCACCAGCCGTCATCAATAGAACTTTGTCAGGTAACCGGTTCACACTGAGAAGATCAATTATTCGCCCTTTATTGGTGGTAAGGACAGAGTGCATTCCCATAAATGGGTCAGTGAGATCATCAAGTTTATTGGTGGACAATCTATCTAGGAGATCTAGTGAATCCTCCCCGTATATATCTATCCGGCTGAAATAATCACTTAGATCTACAAACACTGGTTTTTCAATCAAATAAAGTGTTACCTAAACACTAAACGAAGTGCCACAACCACAGGTTGTTTTTGCATTGGGGTTATTGAATACAAACCCCTTTCCGTTAAGTCCCCCAGAATATTCGAGTATCGTACCCGCTAAAAAGACATACGACTTCTTATCAACAAAAAGCCGAACACCATTCTCATCGATCACTTTATCGGTTTCTCTTGGGCCATCACTCACTATTTCCAACATATAGGTGAGTCCTGAGCAACCGCCACCTTTTACCCCCACGCGCAAATCAGCATCTGGGTTTCCCTCAGCAGCAGAAAATTCTTTAACGTGGTAAGCAGCCTCCTCACTTATCGTAATAGAAAGTGGAGCTGGACCCTGAGTCGTTGTCATTTAGACCTCCCATCATCTACATGTATCATAGTCTAATTTCCACTGTACTCAATGGTGCGTAACCATTCCAAAACGCTTTTAGATAATTGATTCTATAAATATAGTGGTAGTCAGTCAATATGGAAGAAGCCGCCTTCTACGTCATATCGATATGTCTTAGGCACAACGAACCACCAGACATTCAACTATTCTATATTTGTGAAGATTGCTTTAACAGTACCTGAAATACTGATTAAATCCTATACTTTAAGCAGCTTGTCCTGTTTTATTTTTAGGGCCATCAGATACCGTAAAGGCATCTGATTTATTTTCAAGTTCAAGATCTTGCATTAAGCCACACTGGATACACTCCTTAAAATCCCCGAAGGTATCTCGGCGGGTGTGCATATCACCACGGCATTTTGGGCACGCTCTATAATCTACCATTTTTCAATTCCCCACATTCTCAATTTCCAAAACATTTTGTTTAAATTTCATGAAACCTATCAACGGAACTTCTTCCATTTTTTTAATCGTCACTCTTTCTGTTACTCAATAATTTTTCGACTCACTTATTCAGATAAAGTGCAGTTAGTTCGTCTCGCGCGTTACCAAGCATAAGAAGCCAAAGCGGAATTATATTGATATCACTGAATATTGCAAGAGTGGATAATTATATGTTTAGTATCGCATTTTATGATATTGTTACCTAGTCAGATTCCTTTTAGAGAGGTTAAATGAAGGAAATTCTTATTTATGCAAAAGGAAACTTTTCTCAATCTCGGTGTCCAAGAATATTCTTCCATACTTGTATTTTCGCCTCCTGAGCACCACGTCCAAGAAATAGCTCAGATGGATCTCCCTGAAGGCTCCTCAGTTTCATACGTCGGCGACGGTATGTTCGATGTGATTTTAATATTCACCCGCAACCAAAGGGATCTATCAGAATTAGCAGCGGCTGGAGTGGCTGTTCTTAAAAAAACGGGATTTTTATGGTTTGCCTACCCGTCACCAAAATCCCGCTTAGCAACAGATATTTCTCCCTCTGAAGGATGGGATATTCTTCTTGATGCAGGCTGGTCCCAAAAGGATTCCTTTGACCTTGATGATAATTGGATCGCTACAAAATTTGGTGAAGATATTTAATAGTAGGCAATTGATAGAAGACCTGAAACATAAACTATGATGTGGAGGAAGCTTTGATATATGACATGAGAATATATGATCTGAAGCCTGGATCAGTCCCAGAATACATGAGCGCGGTAGAAGAAGTGGCATTAAGAATTCGGCAAGATTATGGTATTAAACTAGCCGGTTGGTATTACAGCGACATAGGGCCCCTCAACAGGATCGTACACATTTGGGGGTATCAAAACTACACCCATTTTGAGGAATCCCGAATAAAGGTGCGTTCTGATCCAAGGTGGGACCGAGATTATCTACCACGAGTCAAAAATTTAATTCTCGCTCAACAAGATATGATTATGAATGGAGCGAATTTTTTTCCTGAACCAAAATAGTTCCCCTTAGTCTCAACCCCCCCCCCATTCATGCCTGTGGACCTATTGCCTTTTCCTGACCCTTTCGTTATAGTGGCGGGTACTTAATTTGTATAGGTGTGCCTGAAATTAGGCGCTGTTTTCGCAAGAAATTTTTACTCTTTTGAAAACACCAAGAAACCAGGAAGATAGGAGTTCAAGTCATGGCTTCAGATAGCCGAATTGGCGATGTAGTACTGGAGGTCAAAGATCTTCAAACTTATTTCGTGACACGTTGGGGTGTTACGAAGGCAGTTGACGGAGTTAGTTTTAACCTTCGAAAAGGGGAAACATTAGGGATCGTAGGAGAATCAGGATCAGGAAAATCCGTGACCGTAAGTTCCGTAATGAGACTAATACCGTCTCCACCTGGTCATATTGTCGGTGGCGAAATACTCTTGGATGGGGAAAACCTTCTTGAATTAGACGAAAGTGATATGAACAAGGTGAGGGGTGACAAAATAGCGATGGTTCTGCAAGACCCTATGACCGCTTTGAATCCAGTTTTCGATATAGAGGATCAGGTCGGTGAAGCTCTTAAAATTCACGAAGGCCTTAAAGGGCCCACCCTGAAAGAAACAGTTATAGACATGCTAAGAAAAGTGAAAATACCCGCACCAAGCACCAGGATGAAAGACTACCCGCATCAGCTGTCAGGCGGAATGAGGCAGCGTGTCGTTGGCGCAATTGGTATATCTTGTAACCCTTCAGTGTTGATTGCTGACGAACCAACAACTTCTCTGGATGCCACAATACAGGCACAATATTTGAATCTTCTGAGAGATCTCCAAGAAGATACAGGGGTCGGAATTATTTTCATTACACACGACTTTGGCATAGTTGCAAAAATGTGTGACAGGGTTGCCGTGATGTATGCTGGGAAAATTGTAGAGCAGGGAGATGTTAGGGAAATTTTCAACAACCCTCTGCATCCTTATACAGAAGCCTTGATCAGGTCAGTTCCAAAAATGGAAGAGAATGTTGAAAGGCTATACGCTATACCTGGAAACCCACCAAACGTGACAAATCGACCTTCAGGGTGCAATTTTCAGCCAGACTGTGATAAGGATAACCCTAATCCAGATTGTGAACTGCTGGAGCCGATTCTTCAGGAAGAGTCTCCAGGACATTGGGTAGCCTACTGTGCAGCATGTTTTGATACACATGGCTGCAAATGGTTCCCGAGAGACTTATAAAATCTGAGTTTGAATAAATGGAAAGAGGTTGAATATGACAAGTGAAAGTGGAGCCCTGCTAGAGATTAAGAATCTCAAGAAACATTTCCAGGTCGGGGGTGGAATGTTTGGTTCTATGACAGGAAAAAAAGAATTCCTAAAAGCCGTAGATGGTATAAGTTTAAGCATAGAGCCCGGCACCACCTATGGACTGGTCGGAGAGTCTGGGTGTGGTAAATCCACAACAGCGAAAATGGTTCTCATGCTAGAAGAACCGACCGAAGGGGAAATACTATTTGAAGGAAAGGACGCTATAAACTCGGACAAAGATGCCAAAAGGTACTATAAATCCAGTGTGCAGGCTGTGTTTCAAGACCCTTGGGCCTCTTTGAATCCACGAATGAAAGTAGAGAGTATTATCGCCGAACCTCTCGAAGTAAATACGACAATGACCAGAGGTGAGATCCACACCAAGGTAGGAGAAATCTTGGAAGAAGTCGGGCTACAGCAATACCAGGCTGAACTATACCCTCACGAGTTTTCCGGTGGGCAAAGACAAAGGATCGGTGTTGCAAGATCCCTTGCATTAAATCCAAAACTTATTGTGTTGGATGAGCCAGTTTCAGCCTTGGATGTTTCTATTAGGGCCCAAATAATGAACCTGCTTATGGATCTACAAAAAGAACACGGGCTCACTTACCTTCTAATTGCCCACCATTTGGCTACCGTAAGATACATGTGTGACAAAATGGGCGTTATGTACTTAGGAAAATTAGTTGAAGAGGCTTCAACCGATCAGCTATTCGACACCCCAACTCATCCATATACCCAAGCCCTAATTGGTGCGGCCCTTCCGTATCATCCTGATGATCAAAAAGAAGAAATGTTATTGGAAGGAGAAGTTCCTTCACCAATTAACCCGCCATCATGCTGTAGCTACGCTCCCTTATGCCCTGAAGTAGACCCTCTATGTGAAGCGAATGAACTCATTACCAGAGAAGTGGCTCCCGGCCACCACATAGCTCATTGCGCCCACTGTGCAGACGAATACGGCTGCTATTGGTTTCCAAGGGAAAGATAATTGATAGACATTTTTTGCGGCGCAAAGCTTAATTTATCTGTTTGCGCCGCAAAATTTATACCCTAGACTGGAACTATCAACCAGTATTTTCCGTTCCTCACTTGCGATTTTTGTTGTATTGCTTCTTTCCTTGGCATGTGATTCCCAAAGCTTTGACACACAATTGAATCAAGCCAAGATATTTCGAACCCAAGGTAACCTTGAAGAAGCAGAGCAGATACTCACTGAATTAATACAATCGAATAGAAGTTACCCAGAAGCTCTCCTGTTGAGAGGGCAAATTCGGGAAAGCAATTCCGAATTTGAAAAAGCTATAACCGATTATTCGGCAATAATTGACCAAAATCCCGAATTAACCCAGGCGTGGGCCCTAAGGGGAACTTGCTATTACCGAATAGGAGTTTTTCAAAACGCCATTCATGATTTCTCAAGAGCAATTGAATTAGAGCCTGATAATGCAGATTTATATTTATATCTTGGGAATTCATATGGTGAAATGGACCTGTTCACAAAAGCAATAAAAAATTTTAATATTGCCAGAGAAATATCATTTGGAGACTACTATAGTAACCTCGCCAAGGCCTATGAAGATATCAATTTACAGAAATACACCTCTGCTTTAGCTAGGGCTACCTCAGCGATCAAAGAGAATCCTACAGACCCAATACCTCATTCATACAAAGGAATTTCACTATACCATTTGGGAAAGTTTAATGAGGCAATCTTGTATTTAGATGCAGCCATTAAACTAGACCCAAATAACTCAGTAACTATCTATAATTTAGGTCTAGCCCATATGGCCTCTAAAAATACAGAAGAAGCTGTTTTTCAATTTGAGAAGGCGATGAGTATCAACCCCTCTCTAAAACACGATATAGAGCTAACAGGGGCCTTAGAAGATGATTAGTTCCAACATAGTATCAACTATAATCAAGACCTAGAACCCGCAACCCAGATCATACTATCGCTTTTTTCGTCAAAATCATTCCCATCAAAGTCCCCATGCAAGGATAATATCTCAAATCCACAAATGCGAAGTAAATGATACATTTCCCACCTGAACGTATATCGGAAAGATAGATCATGAACAACTTTTTGAACGACAATTCCGTCGCTATCAACAAATTCCACTTCAACCTTTGAATCACCAATTTGTTCGTAGTCATCATAATCCCTCTGATGATAGAAAATTAATTTCCCTCCATCACGGGCATTATTTATATCCATAAGGTGATAGAGAGTTGCCGGGTCGCCCAAAATTACGTCCGGGTCGGGAACTTTCATTTCAATAATAAGTTTTCCTGCAGAACTGAGATAGCGTCTCACATTATGGAGAAATTTCTGTTGGTCTGCCGGTGAAAGAATAGACATAAATGCCAATGATGGAACGATAGCTAAGGAAAACTTTTTATCCGAAGTTAGTTTGAGGTCCGGCAAAGGCGATTCACTAAATGAAACTTGTCCAGGGTTTGATAGTTTTTCAATCTTCTTTTGGGCGATAGATAACATTCCCGAGGATGGGTCCACAGCATGTACTTCCTTACCAAAATCTGCAAGTAATTCTGTAATACGTCCTGTTGAACAACCAATTTCTAAAATTGAAGAACCTTTCTGGGAAGCCTGGTCCAAGTAATAACCGATATCATCCCTTCTATCAGGATAAACCAGATCACATATCCCGGCCCAGGCGGAACTTCCCTGCTCATCAACCATGTGAAACATTATTCAACCTCTTGCTTATACCAATAGTCTTTTTAAGGGATCAGCTTAACTATAGAATCATCACTCGTTAAAGTAACCCAAATTTCTCCATTCACAGGAATTATTTTTGCAGGTGCCGCGCCCACAGGATAGGTGGCCAATATTTCCCCATTGAGGGAAAGTTTCGTCACAGTCCCATCCATACTATTGGCTGTCCATATGTTTTCTCCATCAAATGCAATACCATACGGCAGCCTACCCGTATCGAATCTTCCTAAATCTTCACCAGTTTTCGAGAGTTTAGATACAGTGTGTTCTCTCCAATTCGCTACCCATATGTTATCTCCTTCTTCCGTAAACGCGATTGGAACATCACCGACAGAAAAATTACCTTCAGGGTTACCTTCTGTGCTAAATTTGGTTACGCTATCACTGTGGGCATTTGCGGCCCAAATATTTTCGCCATCGAAGAACAACACTATGGGTCCAGCTCCCTCAGTTTCCACAGGGGACACTGAGTTCCCTTCAAGGTCTAGTCTGTACAGCAACGTTTCCCAACATCCTGAAGTCCATATATTTTTCCCATCAAAGGCAAGAGTTCTTGGTAGTGTGGAAACTGGGTATGTGCCTAAAAGTTCACCTCCACGTGAAAGTCTGGTTGCATTATGATCAAATTGATTGGCAGACCATATGTTTTCCCCATCGAACAATAAGGCATTAGGCTCCCTACCATGCGATTCATATACAGCCTGCTGTTGTCCATCCAACCCAATTTTCATAATGGTATGGGATAGGGCATTTCCTACCCATAAATTGTCACCATCAAAGATTATTGGCTCTGGGGCATTTCCTACCGAATAAGTGGAAATAGTGACATCCTCAACTACCAATTTTGATACCAGTCCTTCCGCGGAATGAGCAGCCCACACAGTACCTTTCCCGTCTGTCGCGAGGGAGTTAGGGGTATTCCCTATATGAAAAGTCCCTAAATGCTGTCCCTCTATTCCATATTTTGTGACTGTTTTATCTGTCCGATTTGCTACCCAAATTCCTTCCCCATCATAAACAACATCACCTGGCAAAGTTCCTGTAGGGTAATCCGCTACTTTATCTCCTTCCAAAGTGAATCGACTTAAAGTATCATCAAGCGAATTGCTTACCCATATGTGGTTTTCAGCAAATGCGATGCCTCTTGCACCACCACCAGTATTCCAAGTACCAATCAAATTGCCTTCTTGATCAATTTTGGAAATCGAATCATCTCCATTATTAACAACCCATATGTGCTGACCATCAAATGTTAATTTTTGTGGTTTCGCACCAGATTGAATATTCTTAACAGTTTGTCTATCTTTAGTCACCATAGTGACTACGTCTCTTCCGGAATTCGCAATCCACATTGCGCCGCCCGCATACAACATATCCGTTGGTCGGCGAAGCTCAACCGGAGCGCTTCCCATTCCACCCTTTAAATCAAAGGTTCTGACAGCAAAGTAAGTTCCAACCCAAAGCTCATCGCCATCATGGCCCAACGAATTGGGGTAAGGGTGAAGTGGCATTGAGTAAATCAATTCACCATCCATAGAATAATTGGCAATACCATCCTCATCCTGTGAAGCCACCCATATCGTGCCTTCATGGAAAAACAGATCGGTAGGGTTTTCTGTAACCTCAAATGTAGATATTGTCGGAACAAAAATTGGGGCCTCTGAATTGGCCGGACTAGTTGTCGGAACCTCATGGACATTAATTGGGATAGGGCCGCGTCCAGGTTGTTCAACGGCCACTTTTGGAGTCGATTCCGGTTCAGGAACAACCATCGGCGTTGCAACCTCAATGAGGCTGTCAGGCCGGTCTATAGAATCAATAGTAGCCGGGACATTTTTTCTGATCAATAACGCTGTTACAAGAGACGACAACACAACTGAGAGTGGTACCGCAGCAGCCAAGAAATACACAGCCCAAGAGGGGATGATCGCTGCGTATAAAATTTCTGGAGTCGTGCGATGGTCCCCGGCTAAAATACAAACATTCATAATCAAAGAGATAACAATAAGAGTCCGAATAATGTAGGCAAATCTATTCATTTTTTCCTCAAAAAAAGGCCCCTGTACTTAGCACTAAGTCTAGGGGCCTTGCTTTTAACTCGATAAATTTAATGACGGGCGTTACTCCGTAGCAGTGAATGTACCGACTTTATCTCCGTCGCATAGAATATCATATGTTCCAGGGGCGCCAACATTAAAGTCATAATTCTTTCTGGAGCCAGACGCCAAATCAAGTGCTATTGACGAAGTTCCAATCGCCAAGGCACCGCCAGCAGCTTTAATGGTCATACCGGAAATCTCGTACTTAGCCTGCTTTTTCTCACCGACGATCTCAATCGATTTTGTAACCCCTTCTTTCACTGATGTGCCTACGAGTTGCACGCCCAACCGAATTCTAGAAGCTACCGGTGAAGTCAGATCCCCAGGAGTTGCCTTACAGGTGCCATCAGCCTTATCTAAATCAACCGACAATTCCTGTAGTTTGCTTGATATTGGTGACCTATGAAACTCACCTGTTTTATCAGAGTCCTCTCGGGCTGGTCTTCTGTTGCCGGATTTGACACCACATGCTGTGGCTACAATACCTACTAAGGCTATCAGTAGGACCACCATCATAAATTTATTGTTCATAGTAACCATAATTCGCTCCATTGCATGAAAATGATTAACGATCTCTTAACCTATTCCAGTGGTGCTGAAGTTTACCACTCTCTAATGAAATTCCCGCACATTTTAAAAAGGAAAAGGAGCCAGACAATTAAGCCTCACTCCTTTTCCTTTCTTTTAATTGAGTTGTCTTAATCTAGGGTCTAATCTATCTCTTAGCCAGTCACCCAAGAAATTTAATGACATTACGACTAGGAATATAGCAACACCAGGAAAGAACGATATCCACCAAGCATCGTTGATGTAGGGCCTACCGTCATTCACCATGGCACCCCAAGCAGGAGTAGGGGGTGGTATACCCGCCCCTAAGAAGCTCAATATAGCTTCAGTCAATATAAGCTGACCGACCCGAAGAGTTGCGATCACAATTATCGTATTAATTGTTCCCGGGAGAATGTGCCAGACCAGTATTCTGAATGTGGAACACCCTGCAACCTTTGCCAAGGACACGTAGTCCCTAGTTTTTAGGCTGAGCACCTCACCTCGTACATTTCTTACAAAAGGTGTCCAAGACAGTATTCCAAGCAAAATAATCAAAATTGTAAAGGTCTGTCCAAATGCTATAACTGCCACAATCGCAATCAATATGAAGGGCAGTCCTAGCCATATATCCGTCACCCTCATAATAATTTCATCTATTATGCCACCGAAGTAACCCGCCACTAATCCCATTGACACACCAATGAGGAGGCCAAATATCAAAGCTACTGTCACAACAACCAGAGATACTCTTGCGCCATGAATGATTCGGCTTAAGAGATCACGGCCGATGTTGTCCCCGCCAAGTATATGATCCCAACTAGACCACTTAACTTTAGCCACATACCCTATTTCTTTAAAGGCCTCTTCTACAGCTTCCTGGGTTGCGGTATTTTCCAAGGTGGGAGTTATGCCGAATTGCACCATAGCTTCTTCAATGGGTTTATCGACTGGGTCCGGAAAAGCCAACGGGTCGGAAGTAGTTTTTATATTGAGCACGATAGGGGTTTCCCACACTGGAGGGATATTCCTGTTATCTGGTCTAGCAATAATGGGGTCATGCGGGGCTAGCAAGTCAGCAAAAATCCCCGTGAATATAAGCAACGCTAAAAGAAACAAAGGAACAATCGGCCATCTTCTTATGAAGCTCCAGACCGCCCCTAAGGTACTTTTTTCAGCCCCAATCTGCCTTAGAAGGTTTTCTGATAATTCTACCTGTGCCATCTTTTAATCCTAGGTGTATCGAATTCTGGGATCTACTAATGCGTAAATCATGTCTGTAAAAAAGTTCATTGTGACGTAAAGCGCGGTCCATACCAAAACTACGCCTACCATTATCGGAAAGTCGTTATTGTTTATCGCCTGAAAGGCAAGTCTTCCCAATCCTGGTATGGCAAATATAGTCTCTGTCACAACGGCACCGGTTATAAAACCCGTAAGCAGCAGGCTGGAGAATGTGAGAGGCGCTATCAAAGCATTCCTAAAACCATGCTTCCAAATTAAGGTGTTGTAGCTAACACCTTTAGCTCTAGCCAACTTAATAAATTCTGAATCTAGTATTTCCAGCATAGAAGACCTAACAAGCCTAAGATAGGTAGCGGCGGCAATCCATCCTAAGGTTATGGTCGGTAGAACATAATATTTCCATGAGAAAAAGCCTTCTCCCAGCGTTCCAGTGGGAAACCATCTCAGCTTCACCGAAAATATCAAAATCAGCATTATTCCCACCCAAAAAACTGGTAGAGCTTGCCCAAATAGAGCAAATCCCCTACCCACATAATCCCACAGGCTTCCCCGGCTCACAGCCGATAGTACTCCCAATGGAATGCCAATGACACCCGCAAATATATATGAGGTTAACGCAAATTTAAGTGTTGGGGGTAACCTATCCATGATCTTTCCAAACACATCCTTCCGGTCAAGAAGGCTATCTTGCCAATTGCCTTTAAGAATATTCCCAAGCCAAACTGTGTATTGCCATACGAGTGGTTTGTCCAGCCCCATTTCGCGCCCTAGTTCATCCCAGCGCTCAGGGGTAATTCCATAACCGCCCTCTTGGGCGTATAAGTAGCGGGGATCACCCGCTGCTCGTGAGAGTCCAAAAGTTATAAAGGTTGCTCCGATCATAGCGAAACAAGCAAAAATTATTCGCCTCAATAGGAATGTAATCATCCTTAGAGCACCTTCCAAAAACTCCGCTGCTATTGCAACGGTCCAACTTTATTTTGCCATTCTAACAGGCTTCCGCCCATGGGTTGATTTTAAATTACCCAATTAAATTTGGCAAAGGCCACGGCGGGGAGGGAGAAGTATATCTTTTTCACTATCTCCCTGCCAACCATTTCTGTATTTATTAGCTATTTTCTATGCGATGGGATTTAAGTTGAGAGGGTTGGCTCTCCTGAATCTACAAAGAAACGCCCCCTGCTCAATGCAAGGGGCGTCTATTTTTCTAGGTCAGCACTTACTTCATTATCACCAGGTTGACGTTGTTGATAGTGCCGATATTACCATTGGCCTGTGGGCGCATGTCCCAAGACTCAATTTGTTTAGGATCCCAGTATGGCCACAATGGCTCCTCGAAGAAGCCAATACAGTTTACCCATTTTCTGTTGTTGGTATAGAACTCTGCAGCCAGCTCTTCTCGAACTGCCTTGTCAGGCTCACCAGACATCAGTGAGTAACTCTTAGTTGCGTATGGAATTTCCTGACCCACACCGTATCCACCGGCGGAGAAGGAACTCTTAACGAAACCGTGTGCCCAGTCATATGGGAAGTTCGACTTGTTCTCGTCACCGCAAATGTTGACACCAGGTGTCTTGTTTGTTCGTGCGACAAGTCCAGGTCGGTAAGTGGAGTAAGCAGTCTTGATCAAATTGACCTTGACTCCCAAATTCTCCTGCCAAGCAGCTCCAACGGATTCTCCGATTTCAGCACCGAGTTCACCAGTACCTACCCAGAGGTCCATTTCGAATCCGCCACTTTGACCAGCATCAGCCATTAAGGCTTTTGCCGCATCATAGTCGAGACCGAAGTCCCAATCGGCTTGGTAGTTAGGGTTGCTTCCAGCAAGATATGGCTGATGGTTTACGAAACCTAGGCCACCAAGCAGGTTCTCAACGAGAGCCTCTCTGTCAATCGCAAAGGCGAAAGCTTCTCGAACTTTCTGCGAACTGACCATTGAAGGTGTAGTTTCGTCGTAATCGCCATTCTCAAATGGGTTACCAATCCATGGTAGAGATGTATCTCGGTCACGCGTCAGCTCAGCACCGGTTAGTGCGTTGTGAGTCTCCCAGTAGTTACCTACCATCGATACGTCTCTGATAGTGTTGAACATTCCGCCCTTCTGAGCATTAAAGCCCTTATCTGATAAGCCAGGATAGTCCTTGGTTGCTACCTGTGAGATTGCAACCTCACCAGTCTCTAACATAGCTCGCCTTGAAGCACCTTCTGGAACTTCAAGAAGAGTCATTTTCTCGGGACCGACAGTCCCGTAGTAATCAGCGAAGGCAGTACCTTCGATCTTACCGTTCTGACTCCACTCTGAGTTTTCAAAAGGGCCTACACCTACATAGATGTCTTGCATCCCTTCTACACCATGTTCTGCAAAAACCGCGGTGCTCATGATTCCAGCTGTCTGCCAGAAGCTACTAAACCTGTGGAGAATTCCACGGGAGTCATAGTTTCTATAGTTCAGCTTTAGAGTGTAGTCATCGACTGCTTCCATGCTCGAAATCAACGGAGCAAAGTCACCAGCCTGACCGTGAATTGACTCTGGGTTCGTTACCGAGTTCGCATCGTTATACGAGAACTCAACGTCCTTGGCAGTCATTTCACCGTATCCGCCATGGAACTGAACTCCTTGTCTGAGTGTGAAAATTCCAGATTCTAAGGAAGGGTCTAGTTCGTATGACAGAGCAACCATTGGCTCGGTGGTGACAACACCACCATCAGCAACAGCATTGAAAAGCACATCAGTTATACCGGACATATAAATAGTCTCGGCACATCCAGCTGTACAGAACCTAGGCAATCCGTTTGGCGAATTGATGTCTGCGGCAGCTAGTTTGACATGCCCATTCGGTCCACCTGAGCTTGCGGCTGCAGGAGCAGCAGCAGGGGCAGCAGCAGGTTTAGCAGCTGCAGCAGCAGGTGCGGCAGCAGGTGCAGCAGCAGGTGCGGCAGCAGGTGCAGCAGCAGGTGCGGCTGCAGGAGCAGCGACAGGAGCGGCAGCAGGTGCGGCAGCAGGTGCTGCATCATCGTCAGAAGAGCTACAAGCAATACCGGCGCCGATTAACGCAGCAGCGGCTATGCCTAATGCAACTCTCCTATTTAACATTTTAGGCCACATAAGTGATCCTCCTTCTACTTTGGTCTTTTGACCAGAATAGCCAACCTTCGCCTTGTCCCAAATAGAAAAAGGCGTGGGAAATTAGACCATATCGCTTTCTTCAAAGTCAACACTTTGATGCACATATCTACCCATGAAAGTCTGGTATTTCATCACCGCCCCCTATATACCATCACCGCCCTTCCTAAAAACTATCTCAATATCAATAGTCTAAACTCAATTTTGAAACACGTGCTAGAATCCTCCCAATGTCTGGTTTTTAAATTGTTCAACAAAATTTCACAGACTAAATCAGCACCAAGAATTAAGGAGTAAAGCGATGGCAGCTTATGAAGGTATTTTCCCGGCAATTGTCACACCGATGTCCTCTGATGGAACAATAAACGAATCAGCTTTCCGTGAAGTAATGGAATTCAATATTCAAGCTGGCGTGGGAGGGTTTTGGGTAGCAGGTGGAAACGGAGAAAGCGTGTTGCTATCAGATAACGAAAACATGAGAATTGCAGATATCGCCTCTGACCAAAACAGAGGAAGAATCAATAACATCATGCATGTTGGGGCTCCGACTACCAAGAGTGCCATAAAATTGGCTGAGCACGCAGCTAAAGCGGGTGCTGAAGCTATCTGTTGCGTACCTCCATTTTTCTACAGGCAAACCGATGAGGCAATCGTGGAACATTACAAGGCTGTAGCAGCATCAGCAGATTTACCTTTTTATGTTTATAACCTACCCCAATCGACAGGAGTAGAAATAACTGTTGAGCTAATGCAAAAAATACAAGATGCGGTTCCACAGTTAGCAGGACTTAAGCATTCCTCTATAAATTTTGCCAATGTAAGAGAATGGGTAAAAATGGACCTTAAGTGCTTTATTGGAAGTAGTATGCTAATGGTTCCTGCCTTGTCTATTGGAGCCGTCGGTTGCATAGATGGACCCCCATGTGCAGCTCCGGAATTATGGGTAAACATTTGGAAGTCCTGGCAAGCGGGTGATATTGATGAGGCGATGAATGCTCAGAGAAAGGCCTCCTCTTTCACTGAAATAATGAGGGAAGCTGGTGTTCATAGTGGTACAAAAGCCGTGCTGACGGAAAGGCTAGGAATCGATTGTGGAAGTGGAAGGCTTCCAAATCCCCCCTTAGAAGGCAAAAGGCGGGAAAACATCCTTCAAAGAGTATCGGATTTAGGAATTGGTGCGGTGATGTCTATGGCATCGGATGACTAATCATAACCGTGATTAGCCTTTTATCGTAAAAAGTTGGGAGCTTAAGTCAAGGAGCCCAGCTTATTAGTTAATATATAAAATGAATAAGGAATCCGACTATGGAGCGAATTTTTGCTCTTTTCATACGTGCCGGTCTAGCCGCAATTTTTGGCTTTATGTTTGGGGCAATGTTCATGATAGGCACTTTCTGGGTAGTCCCCCCAATCATCATTCTCCCTATGTGGTTATTATCGATATCAGTAGGATTCGGTTGTGGGCTTGCCGGCTTTATATGTTTTCTCAAACCAGAAGCAAAAATGACGATCAATCTAACTACTTTTCTAATCGCTTGTTTAAGCGGTGTAATCGGAGGGTACCTGGGTTCAATTATGTCAGACCCAGAAGGTGTTCGAAATGTGCGCCTGGTAGCTAGTTCCGTTACCTCGCCAGATGTCACACCTTTTATTTATATGGGAACATTCATATCAACAGCGGCGACATCGGCCTGGTATGCATACAGACTCTGGTTGTACAACGAGGATTAGTATCAAGCCTTATTCAGGCAATTATTTTCAAATGCAAATTTGGACTACTAAGCTAAAATACTTCTTAATAAATATACCTTGAGGAGACCATTGGAATGTCCTCTACCAATTTAGATTCAGTTACCACACTTACATTCGATATTTTTGGGACCGTTCTTGATCTTGCGGGAAGTTTGATTCCTCCTCTCAACCGTTTACTGACAGCTTGCGATGCCCCGTCTGCCCTAACCGGAGAACAGGTCTGGGCACAGTGGAGGTTAAGACAAAGAATCGAACAATACCAAGACAACATGCTTATGCTTGGGCACAGCGGTTATTTACCGGTCAAAAGAAAGGCCTTAATGTACACATTACGAAGCCTAAAAGTTGATTTTACGTCTGAAAACTTAGATGAATTCATGAAAGCTTATCAACTACTGACTCCATTTAAAGACGCGATTGATGGATTAATAAGACTGTCGAACAAATACAGGTTAGTTATGCTTTCCAATGGTGAACACCACTATCTAGAATATCTGGCAAAAAACAGGATCGGAATAGATTTCGACCAGATTTTGTCTGCAGAAACTGTCAGCCAATTTAAACCCCATCCGTCCGTGTATAGATTTGCTGCAAAAAGTTTAAATCTTGAACCTCAACAGATCATGATGGTGGCCGCGCATTCTTTCGACATTTTGGGAGCAAGACATAGTGGATTTAGAGGAGCATATGTTAATCGCTACGATTTGCCCTATGACGAATCGGACTATATCCCCGACATCACAACTAAAAACTTTTACGACCTTTGCGACACTTTAGAAGTTTAATGGAGGGTAAGGGTAAATGATTAAAAATTATGACAAAGTTAGAATAGGAATGGCTATGTCAGGTTGGCCGTTTCTCAATAACGATCCGTCCCAGCTTGCCGACTATGTGATCGAAATGGAGAGACTGGATATTGATTCGCTTTGGTTCACAGACCGCATAGTATCAGAAACTTTCACCCTAGAAACCGTAGTAGCAATGTCGTTTGTCGCTGCCCTTACAGAGAAATTAAAATTCGGCACCAGCGTGATAGGTTTGCCACTAAGAAACCCTACGATTCTCGCAAAAGAGATTGCTACATTAGATTACCTGTCCAACGGTAGATCGTTACCTGCAGTAGGTTTGGGGCCAGAAACGGAAAATGACTATGAAGCCTGCGGTACGGATAAAAAGTCACGTGTGGGACGAACAGAAGAAGCCGTAGAAATTATGCGCCTTCTCTGGTCCGGCAATAATGTGAGCTACAAAGGTAATCACTTTACCCTCAGTAATGTTTCTATTGAACCAAAACCAGTTCAAAAAGATTTGCCGCCCATTTGGTTTGGAGGAAGGAGTGAGCCTGCTATCAACAGAACAGCGAAAATTGGTGATGGTTGGCTAGTTTCCTATGCAACTGCTGAGGAAGTATCTATAAGTGTCCCAAAAATAAAAGGAAAGGCTCTTGAATACGGAAACCACATAGAAGATGACCATTATGGTGCATTGATAAGCTTCTGTTTTGCTGATACTCGCCAAGAGGCTAAAAAATTAGCAGAGAACTACAATGTTGTGCGAAGGGCAGATGTTGACCTAAAAGATGTTACGGCCTTTGGGCCACCAGACATTCTTATCAATCTTCTCGATGATTTCATTAAGGCTGGCGCAACCAAATTTACTTTACGTTCGGCTTGTCCCCCTGAAATGACATTCGATCAAATGCGTTTGCTCGGAAAATACATCGTGCCTCGTTACCACAATGGCTGAGTCTTCTTTTTTTTTAATTGGCGTTCGATTTAGCCGATACCTAAGAATCGTATTTTGGGGAATCTTACTGGTTTGTGTAACTAGTTGCAGTTACGAAAAGTTGTACATCGTCTACGATGATGGGATATATCTTCATAGGGTAGACCCAGACAACCCAAGGCCTGAACTTCTGCTACCCGGTGTCGGAGCGATTAGCCCTGATGCTTCAACAGACAGTCAATTACTCACTTTCATATCGAATAATGGGTCTGGCCAACTTGTGGGTTTGTGGAACGGTAGTTCAAAAATCAAATGGCACAAACACCCGAATTTTGACCCATACATTTTTGATCCCTCACCTATTAATTCATCAAGTTACATATTCTCAGGATTACATTCCGACTATTTAGATATATTTTCCTCTGTTCAGGGCAAAAACATTACAAATTTCAGATCCATGGATTTTGAGCCCTCGGTATCCCCAAACGGTAATACTCTAGCCTTTACAAGTAGCAGGATTAGCAATTCAGACATATACACAAACGAAAGACCTTTAAGTGACAGGCAGGCCATAGAAACGGTAAAAGAGTGGGATCTTACAGAGCGGGGTATAAAATACAACACTTATCGAGATCACAATATCGATATTTTCACTGCCAATATAGATGGCACCAACACTGTTAGAATGACTTTTGCCAGAGCTTTGGATCACCAGCCTGATTGGTCTCATGATGGTGACTGGATCGTATTCAGTTCCCTACGTCATAATAATTCAGAGATCTTCAAAATAAGAAAAGATGGGACAGGACTCAAAAGGTTGACGAATAATCTCCACAATGATGGAGAGCCTGCCTGGTCTCCCGACGGGAATTCGATAGCATTTATATCCGATCGATCAGGTTCAAAAAATATTCATGTCATGACCCCAGATGGTGCAAATCAAATTCAACTCACAAACACTTTGTCCAATTTACATTCACCAACTTGGATTAAATGCAGCCCTGGAATATTTGGAAAAGTAGGTACAACATGCCCTTAAATTCGGTTAAAGTGGGAAACTTTTACATCCATTCGGTGTCAGATGGTTATATGATTTTCCAGCGAGACGCCTTTTTTCCAAATTTGCCTATTGAATCATGGAAACCATACCCTTCTTATTCCGATCCAAAATTTGAAATGAATATTGGTTCTTTCGTCATTGAAGGGGCCGATAAAACCATACTAGTAGATACTGGACTAGGAAAATTGAACCATCATATCGAACAACCTATGCGTGAGACATTATTGTCAGAGCTAGAGGCCTTTTCAATCAAACCTACTGACATAGACATTGTTTTCTTAACGCACCTTCATTTAGACCATGTGGGAACAAATATGACCAGAGACAACGGAGTTTGGAAGCAAACATTTCCTAACGCACAGTATATGGTCGGAAAATCTGACTGGGAAATGTTCAGCCGCATGATCAATAACCCGTCATTCAAATATTTAGAAGAGCAGGTCCAACCTTTGCTCTCAAATGGAAGTTTATACCTGTTTGAAGGAGAAATTCCTTTAACTGAAGGGGTTGTTACCATACCAACCCCTGGGCATACGCCTGGACACACTAGCCTACTTATAGAATCAGACGGGGCAAAGGCGGTTATTATGGGAGATACAGTTCATATACCCCCACAAGTGGAGCAAATTTCATGGAGTCCAGTTCCAGACAGAGATAAAGCACTATCAGCTGAAACCAGGTCAGATTTAATGGACTTCATAGAAAAAGAACAGGCTCTGATTATATCCGGGCACTTTCCTAAACCTGGCTTTGGAGAAATTATACAAGTAGGGTCCACGCGATCCTACCGACCTATAACCTAGAGGTTGTGCAACCACTCTAACCATATACCGAGGGAGGGTAGGTAGCCGCCCTCTGTTTTTGCAGAGCAATACGGTCGCTGTCTAAGACCGCCAATACGAGGTCACGAATATTTTTAACCTTTACGGGTAATTTCCCTAGATCTCTATTATGCCCGCACATCACACAAAAAAGCCTTACCCCAAACATGTCTTCATCGTTGGTTAGGGTACCGGTACCACACCTAGGGCACGAACCAGTTAGAATTATTGTACTTATCATCTTTTTCTAAAATATCTCTACATTTTCAATTGTATTGATAGACTGATTTCATATAGAAACCACTTCTTACAATACACGAACTTTATCGAAAAAGCTGTCCTATTCGACCTCAGTTTCTTCAGAAATTGTTTGCAGTCTTCTCACCAGATAGTCTCTTCGGTCTATATATAGCCTGTTATCTAATTTATCTTCATTAAACCGCCTGTCTAACTCAGCTATTTGATCCAAAATAACTTGAGATTCACTGGAACCCACAAGCCAGGATTCTCGACGATTACGTAACCGAATGGTATTAAAAATACCGATGGTTCCGATGGAAATCAAAACCAGTAGTAACCCTATCGGGCCGGTATATTCGTAGCGCATTTGCCCAAACTGATTAGAAATGCGATCAAAGAATCTTGGGGTCGGTAGATCCTTCAAAACTATCGTGGTTTTCGCACCTTTTGCGATATTTTTAGATTCCAAAATTGTGTATGCTTTTCCACCAATGGTATCTTGGCTTTTTGTCTCGAAATTTGTGTTTATATTAACCGTACCGTTGGGATATAAAATACTGGCATTTTCAACCCCATACCGCCAAGACTTGATTACCTCGGCCTCTTGACCGTTGTATGGAAGATCATAGCTATACATAATTTCATGAGTCCCAGGAGTAAGAGAGGCAACAAGGGCGAATCCCTTATCCACTTGTATATATTCTGCCGCTGGAATTAAAGTATCAAAGAGAAAATTTGTCGCACCTTCAGGTAAACCAAATCTGATTAAATCCATTGGGCCTGAACCAGGCACATAAGTTAATTGCGAATTATTTGAGATAGTTGCCAATTCCAAAATAGAAATTTTTCTATTCAAACTATCAACGCCTGTGATAGAAAAAGATCCTTTAGATAAAAAGATACTTTCATCATCGGTAGACGTATCGTAGACTGATATAGAGCTAAATATTGCAATTCCTGATTCAATAGTTATGTCACTTACATAGACAACCCCCTTATATATGGTGGATAAGCCATACAAGTTATCCGGGCTGTACCCTACAGATTCGAATTGAAACCTGCTATCGGAATCAGTAAAAGTATGTTGGGTCTCCCGAAGAGAATCTAAAGAACTAACGTGTAAGGCCACAGAAATCATTTCTCCAGCGCCTACCCCTTGAGTCAAATTAACAATTTCGCCTTTTATGTCTATTTCAATTTCCTCAGCAAATGAAGTATCAGTGTGAAGGAGAGAAAATAGCAGCAAGGCAATTACAGCAAATGTTCGTATAATCAATTCCAATCTTCCTTTTCATGACCATTTTCAAAGGAAGAATCAAGTGATCTTGTATTGGCTGCTGAAGAAATTTCCTCTATTAGCAGCCTTTCTTTTTCCGCAGAAATTTCCAAAGTTTTTAAAACATTCGCTGCCTCAGCCATATGTACCTGTTTCAACCATAGGTAGTCCGATTCACTCACGTTGCCTATCGACATCTCAAGTTCAGCATGCCGGATTCCCTCCAGGGCCGATTCCCACCTTCTCTCTAAATCTGCACGAAGAGAGGATTCATCTTCGGGAAGTGGCATTCTTGAGGCAATCTTTTTAAGCACTGGATAGGCAATCAAAATAGCAGGAATCACACTTATGATAATCGCAGATACTACCAGCATTTACTTTGCCATCCCAAAAGGGTTTTGATCCACATCGATAGATGGCAAACTTACTCTTTTCCTGTGACTCCGATTGTTAGGTGATAAGGAAATCAAAGTTCCTAAAATCAACACCGGGCCAGCTGCCCACATCCATAAAACCAATGGGTTTATTAATACCCTAAACACTGCCTGTCCATCCTCTCTAAATTCTGAGGGAACAAGATAAAAATCTTCCAATATGGTGCTATGTATGGCCCCCCTAGTAGCAGCTATTTGAAATTCAGGGTAAACGGCGCGGTAGGGGTACATATATCCAATGTAATTATCGGCTGACCACACTTCGAATTTAGCCGTTTCCTCCATCCTATCCGAGTATGTTTTTTCTGACACATCAATATATTTGAAAGTATATTTTCCCAAACTCTCAGAGTCCCCCGGCTTCATAACAACGTCTTTTTGAACATCATAAAAGGAGGAAGCTGTTATACCAATAGCGAGCATAACTATGCTCAAGTGAACTATATACCCCCCGTATCTAGGGCGATTCGCCCCGATCAAAGAGAAGAACGATAAAACCCAATTTTCTCCATGTGAATGTCTTGATCTAGTTCCTCTTATTAATTCCTGGCACACTGTTGTAATAGCTACACTACATGCCACGAAAGATATAAGAACCCAATATTGCGTTATTCCACTTATCAGACTTGATACCAATACCAAGGAAGCGACCACGAAAGGTAGCCGCAACATCTTGTTTATTGATGTCCACCCCGCTTTTCTCCAAGGAAGTACGGGCCCAATCCCCATCAAAAGAATTAACAAGAGCATAAGGGGCCCGTTAACTTTGTTAAAAAATGGCTGGCCAATAGTCATGGTAGTGTCATCCACAGCTTCCGAGAATATGGGAAATATGGTGCCCCAGAGGGTTACAAAAGCTATAAGTAGAAAAAGCACATTTTGGGCTAAAAACGCCGATTCTCGAGAGATTATTGAATCCAATCCTGATCGGCTTTTCAAAGTGTCATATCGGAATACAAAAATAGATAAGGAAATGAACAAAGTGGCCGCCATTACGGCAAGAAAAATCCATCCCATAGTAGATTCCGCGAAGGAATGCACCGAAGGCACCGGGCCGCCACGATTAATAAACATGCCCATCTGAGCCATTGCAAAACTTACGATAATTAGCACCATATTCCACATGCGAAACATTCCACGCCGCTTCTGAACCATTATTGAATGGACAAAAGCGGTCATTGCTAACCACGGCATCAAAGCTGAATTTTCTACGGGATCCCATGCCCAATATCCACCCCAACCTAATATGGTATATGCCCACCACGCACCCAGTAATAGTCCCGTTGTGAGTAATAGCCACGACACCATTCCCCAAAGCCTGCCTTGGTCAACCCATTCATCTCGGCCTCCCCTTCCTGCCAGTAAAGCTCCAATCGCGATAGAAAATGGTAAAGCAACCGAAATAAGACCCAGCATTTGAAAAGGTGGGTGTATAAACATGCCAAAATGAATTAACAAGGGATTCATTCCTTGTCCATCTTCAAGAGGAACCTGATGTTGATCTAAAGGGTTCGCCAAAAACAAAATAACTGCTAGAAAAAACAGCAAGACCATACTCATTACACCCAACGCATAAGGAGATGTGTATGGCAACTTACTATTAACAACTCTAATGGCAATACCAGCCATTATTGAAAATGCCAGTGATATGTATAAAAGGGACCCAGCATTTCCAGAGTAGAAAGCAACCCATGCATAAGCTTTAGGCATTGCTATATTGCTGTTTTCCGCAACATATTTAACAGAAAAATCATTTGTAACAAAGGCATAAATTAGGGCTGCTGTAGCTAATAGAAGCAACGGAGATATGGAATAAAATCCCCACCGTGCACTTGCTGCAAGATCCCTACCATTCAGCATCCCACCAGCAAACCCCACAATCGTGGAATATCCTGCCATCATAAAAGAAAGAATAAGCGCAATTTGTCCTAGTTCTACCATCTAAGAAACACCACTGTGTGGAATTTTAGCTGTAAATCATTCATTAGATATTCGGTCTATCACGGGGAAATATTTTTCCTTTTCCTCAATAGAAATAGCCTCTGCCTTCAAATTATATGGCTGGTCTGAGCCAGTAGATTTTTCTTTTCTCCTCATCACGCCCAAGGCAACTATTACAACGATAATTGCAAAACCCAGGGCCACCGGAGGAATAATCCAAGCATAGATATTTATCCCCGATGTGGCTGGTTCTAGAAGAATGACAGGACCATATCTCCCAACAAAATAAGCCTTTATTTCATCTTCTGATTTTCCTTCCTCTACTAAACCTTTCACGATCGTTCTCATATTTGACGCGATTTCATTTTGTGATTGATCTATAGATTCTCCAGGGCAAACTGGGCACATAAGAACACCATTAAGGCGATTTATCTTTTTTTCTTCCTGAGAGATGAAATCAGAGTTTGCGGCGAAGCAAGCAGTACTAAGAAATAAAAATAACAAACACAGGGGACTTATCAAACTAAGGCGCATATTTTTTCGCAAGCTGTGGAGATTTCACAATAAAAACTTTTCTACAATTATCGCCCAATATTATGCGGAACAATAGTCCCTAAAACGATTAAGGGTAAATAATCCATCACATTTGGCTCAAATTATTTAATCTGGCTTATCCGCTAAAACCAACTCCACGTTCTTTAGTTTTCCGCGTCTATAAAACCGCACCTCTACCTCCGAACCAGGAGGATTATTCAATAGGAATTTGGAAAGATCTCCTGAATTCTCGATAGAGGTTTTATTCAACATGACAATCACATCCTCAGGTTGTAAACCCGACTCCTCAGCTGGAAACCCGCTCACTACTCCGGCAATAATCACACCATCTGAAACGGGCAAGTTTATCTGTTCTCTTATTGAATCGGTTACATTAAAGGGAGTAATTCCTAAAAATCCTCGGAGTACATTCCCAAAAGCCAATATTTGATCAACCACCACATGCGAATCATCAATATTTATGGCAAACCCAATTCCATTACTCCCATCAATGATTGCCGTGTTGATTCCTATGACTTCTCCACTGCTATTGGCCAAAGGGCCCCCACTGTTGCCTGGATTGATTGAGGCATCTGTTTGTATGAGATCAACCATGGCTTTTTGGGCATCCGTTTGTATGGTACGTTCAAGAGCACTGACGACACCTTTACTCACAGTAGGTCCTCCTTTGAGGCCTAAGGCGTGACCAACGGCGATAACATCCTCACCGACTTGTAAATCTGAAGATTTACCAAATTTTGCAGGATTCAGCTTGGCCGCCGATATCTTTATTACCGCTAAGTCGGTGATATTATCACTCCCAACTAATGTTGCAGGATAAGAACGACCATCATTTAAAGTAACAGTCACAAAATCTGCGCCTTCCACGACGTGATTGTTTGTCAGTATGTTACCCGCCTTATCGAGTATAATCCCCGATCCTACCCCAGTTTGAGGAACGATTTGGTTGTATAAACTGATCACAGCTGTATCAGTTGATATATGAACCACTGAAGGAGCTAGCTCTCGGACAGCTTCAACGGTAGTCATAACATCATCATCCTGGGAAACTGATATCAAGTCTGCAATGACTGCCGGTGGAATATCCAAAGGTGGTAGAACAACAGGAGTAACCTCTGCTGGTGCTGGAGGTTCAATATCCGTATCAACGCCTGACGATAATGTCTCGTTGCCCCCAATCAAGGATTTTTCTAATGTATCAATGCTTGTTGTGGAAATTTCCGTTATCGTCGATGGCTCGGTATTTTCGCTCCGATTACAAGCCACTATTAGCAAGAATATTATTAATAGGATCCCAACAGTCTTGTTCATGTTTTCTACTATCTCTCCCTTGGGTTGAGTGACCTACTGGATGGTTTTCTCCACTGCAAATGTTTTGTTATCTCCATGAACTGCTGGTGGATTATTGAAGAAGAAGCTATTAAGCCATCCGAATAAAGTTGAGCTCTGGTTCCTTCTCTATCTGTTACCAGTCCCCCCGCTTCTTCCATCAGTATTAGTCCGGCCGCCTGGTCATAAGGTTGGAGGCGGTGGTGAACAAAAATATCCATTCTTCCGGCCGCCACATAAGAGATGGATAGAGCTGAGGACCCGATCATTCGGGCGGTTTTAAGGGAAGGCCAAATTTTTCTCAACATTTGTAAAGTGTCTGTAGTACCTGCGACAGGGCCATATGCCGGGTCTGTCACCATAATTACATCTTCGAAATTTGAAATCTCACTTACTTTTATCTTTTGGTCATTGAGGAAAGCCCCTTTTCCTCGGGCCGCATGGAACATCTCGCTATTAATTGGGTCGAAATTAACACCTGCTACAACTTCCCCGTCTTTTGCAAGGGCTATAACAATGGAGAAACAAGGAATTCCCCAAGCATAGTTTTGGGTACCGTCGATAGGGTCGATGATCCACGTCCAACCTGTTGTGGGGTCATCACCCTTTTCTTCCTCCCCAAAAATTCCATGTTCAGGAAAGTGACTTGCAAGGGCCTCCCTAATATGCGCTTCACATTCTCTGTCGACGTTTGTGACTATGTCGTTTTGACCCTTATCAGATACTTCCTTCGATTTTGGCCACCAATCCAACAGTATTTCTCCTGCAGATAAAGATATTTCCCTCGCTACATCCCAGGCATTCTTCCCGGATATTGATACTGGCAATTGAAGTTTTTGTTCTGCCAATTTATTCCTCTCGTTTTATGATTTTAATCATTCCAGAATATCTTAATATTCTAAAACAATCCTAAGATTTTGAAACTATATTCGACTTATAGCGGATGTTGACAAGAAACAGAAATGACACTTAAAATATTTACTTAATGATACTGAGTCTCAATAAAGATAAACCAATGGCCAATTCAGGTTCGAATAATATGAGTTCACCGCTATATAAACAGATGATTTTTAGATTTAGCATAGCCCTCTTGGTGATGGGGATTTTTTCTGCAGGCATCGGCTGCACCAACAGATCCGATACATTCACTGTGAGCAAAAACCCTTCCGATTCAACCCCAGAGGGTAAGGGCTCTGGAAATATAAACAAAGGTGGTTTGCTAGAAATACATACCACCACGAGCATTATTTCTGATTGGGTTAGGGTTGTAGGAGGAGAAAGGGTGCTAGTTGAGAGTTTAACACCTGCCGGCAAAGACCCACATACCTACCAGCCAACCCCAAAAAAAGTAGCCAGCCTATCTAATTCGAAATTGGTGTTTGCAATAGGGTTGTCATTAGAGGGCAGCAATATTACACCGCTTCTTGAAAATTCATTGAATCCAAATGCCACATTTCTAGTTTTAGGGACCAAAGTTGATCCAATTAAACTGATGCACCATGACGAACACGATAAAGACGAAGAACACGATGAGCATCTTCATGGACCCATTGATCCTCATTTCTGGTTAGATCCGTCCCGTGTGTCCCTAGCTATAGATGAAATCAAAACCCAACTTTCCAAGATGGACCCTGACTCATCTGACTACTACCAAAAAAATGCCTCAGCCTACAAAGATCAACTTTCTGACCTTGATCAACATATGCGATCTGTGTTTGAAAAAATCCCTGAAAAAGACCGAAAATTAGTAACCTCTCATGAAGCTCTTGGCTACCTGGAAGAAACATATGGTTTTGATGTCATAGGTGCCGTAATTCCTGCAGCAACTACAGATTCCGGACCGACCGCGGCAAATATAGCAAAGCTAATCGACGAAATTAAACTTACGAAAGTTAAGGGTATTTTTATGGAAGAAGGGGTTGAGGAAAAAATAACAGAGCAGATAGCCCAAGACGCAAATGTTCAAGTTATAACAGGATTGCGAGTGGAATATTTAAAAGAGGGCGAATCATACGTTGAGATGATGATGGCACTTTCAGAATTAATCCATAACGGATTGAAATAAATTCCATGATTATCACATGGCTTTCCTTTGAGTGTGAAAAATAGCGAACATAATCATGGAATTCTCTTCTTTCTCTATGTTTTCAAATACATATATAAGGGTTACTATAAATATCCTCATTAACACATGAATTGTGTTTCATGAACGACAATTTCGTCCTTTAATAGCTTGAAACAAATTGACGTCGAAATACCCCTTTGTCCCCCTTGCACAGTGTTAAATATGGGGTGTACAACATACATCTGAAAAGAAGTTCAATTTTAGTTGAATTTCAGGAGTTCTGGAGAGTCTCGAAAATATACAAAGTCATCTAAAGTGAGCTCTCCGTGAAATTTTCCGGGTTTATGTCTTATTCAAACCTGTTCATATCAAGAGCAGCATTGATGTAAGTAGGTGGGGATTGAAGTTGAGGAGTCGGGAAATCTCCGATATTGCCTTTTGAAAAAAGGGGCTCAAATACCGAAGGTAATATTGTGTAAAATTTATGGACCGAGAAACGATTCAAAAGGCTAACAAAATCTGGAATTCTGTTCTGGGTAAAGTAGAACTGAGCATTCCAAAACCTAGCTATGATACTTGGCTTCGAAACACCGTTGGGGTTTCGTTTACTTCCAATGAATTCAATGTCGAAACTCCAAACGCATTCACAGCTCAATATTTAGAAGATCGCATGCTAGATATGCTTGAACAGGAATTAAGAACAACAATCGGGTTTAACGTTAAGCTCAAATTCACTGTAATCAATGAAATCATCCCTTCCGAGGAAAATGAGCAATCTGTAACCTCGTCTAGCGTATACAGCAGGTCAGATCAGACTGCGAAATACTCAACTTCTAATCAAGGTATGTTTCAAGACCCGAATTTCGATAATGTAGTTGACGCACGGATTGGATCCTATGACTTTAATACAAGATACACATTCGAAAATTTTATTGTCGGAAACTCCAATCAGTTGGCCTTTGCCGGAGCAAAGGCCGTTTCAGAAAACCCTGGAACCATTTTTAACCCTTTAGTAATTCATTCATCCGTAGGTTTAGGAAAAACACACTTATTACAAGCAATTGGGCACGACACCAAAAAACTAGGCCTGACTGTGATCTATGTGACCTCTGAGGAATTTACGAATCAGTATGTAAGAGCAATTCAGAATGGACAAACTGAGGAATTCCGAAATAAATACAGAACTGTCGATGTACTTCTAATTGATGACATTCAATTTCTAATAGGAAAGGAACAAACACAGGAAGGATTTTTTCATACTTTCAACTCTCTGCACGTGGAAAACAAACAAATAGTGGTTGCAAGTGATCGGAATATTAATGAACTAAGAACCTTGGAATCACGTATCACCTCACGACTGACTGGCGGATTGGTAACTGATATTCAGGCACCCCAGCTAGAAACCAGAATAGCTATACTAAGGGATAAGGCAGCCCAGCAAGGGTACGATATCCCTGCAAATGTAATCGAATTTTTAGGAAATAAAATTCGTTCAAACATTAGAGAGTTAGAAGGCCTTCTAAATAGAGTCGTTGCTTTGGCTCAGTTTCGAGATGAACCCATTACAGTTGAGTCTATTAGCCGAATTGTGGGAGATTCGGAAAGACTCAACAAAGAACCTATATCGGATTCCAAAATTATTTCGGAGGTGTCGAACTACTTTGGTGTTACCTCCGATCAAATCATGGGGCCGCTCAGAACAAAAACATATTTGGTTCCTAGACAAGTCGCAATGTTCCTTCTTAGAGAAGAAACATCCTTGAGTCTTTCTGCAATAGGCAAAATACTTGGTGGAAGAGATCATTCGACCGTAATACATGGGCATGAAAAGGTCGCCTCTTTAATTAATGTAGACGACAAGCTCAGAACCGATATTTTAGCTATTAGAAACAATTTGACAGGTACGGCCGGATAATCCAAATGGTCCTCCACTGGAACGGCTAACGGGTTTTATTCATGAGACTCATTTTAATTAGACATGGTGAAACCGACGCAAACTTATTGATGCGGTGGTCTGGCTCAAAGGACCTTGAAATAACCAATCTTACAACCGCCGGCAAGAGTCAGGCACAGGAACTAGGACGTTGGTTTGAAAAGGAGGATTTTATTCCTACACATGTGTACGTGAGTCCACAAAAAAGGGCTCAAGACACTGCTCGTTTAGCAGGTGGACATTGGAATATTTCCTTTGTCACCATAGACGACTTAAAAGAGACTGGTGCAGGGATCTTTGAGGGACTGACGTGGAATGAAATTGAGGCAAGGTACCCGAAACAAGCAGCGAATTTTAAAAATAGTAGGGATTGGTCTTATGTCGAAGATTCAGAGCAGGAAACCGACCGGAGGAACAGAGCCAATAGAATCTTGGATTTAGCTTTATCCCACCACTCTGACGGCGATACTGTAGTCATGTTCTGCCATGCGGGAATAATTCAACACACAGTGAGCTGCATATTCGAATCCCCAAAGCTCTGGGCCATAGCCACAAAAAACACAGCAATTTTCGATTTCCAACTGGATGCCAGTAAATGGTCGGATTTATCAAGGCAACGTTTCAATCCTACCTCATGGCGAATACTTAGATTTAACGAACAACCTCATCTATCCTAACTTCAGCTAAATAAATGACCCGCATCTGCAAATCTGTTTATTTGAAACCGCCTGCGGTCGCCGTTGATAGAATTACTTACGTCCCAGCCATCAGGGTCAATGTCAAAATCAAATATTGCCGTATTAGGTATTCTTAGGTTCCATACCCGGTTGGTTCCAAGAATTACCGCTATCAAATGAACTAAGAATCCACTATGTGAGTAGGCAATTACAAAATCTTTTGAGTTATGGCCTTTAACAAGGAACCCTATAACTGTCTCCGCTCTTTGCCTAATCTGATAACGCGTTTCGGCTTTTGGTACTAAATCGAAATTTCTCGATCTGCGAAATTCTTCAAATATTGCAGAATATTCCGTCGATAACTCATCAGATGTTTTCCCTGAAAATACTCCAGCGTCGTTTTCTCTCAGATCTTGAATTTTATGAACTTGAGCAGCGGGCAAAGAGATTTCGGCAGTTTTATGAGCCCTTGTTAATGGACTAGAGTAAACATGAGAAGGTTCCACTTCCTCCTTAACGAATCTTTCACGAAGCTTTTCACATTGGCCTTGACCTTCTTTCGAAAGATCAAAATCCATAGTCCCCTGCCACCGACCCTCAGCATTAGCCTTGGATTGTGCATGCCTGACTAAAATTAATCTCATTTTTTTATTCCTAATGGCGGGAGAGTGTCCGATTTAAGCTGGTTAGCCTGTTTTCTAAGTCTATCGAAAATCCCGTCGGCAACAACCAAAAGCCCCGCACATATCATCAAAATAGTAGACAATTGAAATGCCTTCGCCATTGCTGACGCATATGCAGTTCGCAAACCGATATCTTTAAGTTTCTCGGGGTCCGATAAATCTGCTTCATACCCCAACCCAGCCATTACAGAAACTACGATGGCGGTTGGTATTGCAATTCCTACGATATGAGCCCCATTTCTAGTTAAATTTAAAAATGCAGACACAATACCATAGTGTTTCCTACCAGCACTCCCCATAATCGCACTCGTGTTAGGAGCCATAAAAATACTCATTCCCATGCCAGACAACCCTGACGCTATCCCTACCAAGGCAAGGGTGGAAGTCAGGCTAACTTCAGAGAACAAATACATTGCCACAGCACAAAAAGCCATTCCGATAAGTGATGGACCTGTGGTACCAATCCTGTCAGCTAACCGCCCACTAAGGGGACCAAAAATAGCCATTAAAATGGACCCTGGTAGTAAATACAGTGCTGCAGTAGCAGTTGTTAATCCTAGACCTGAGACCAGAAAAAATGGCATTAAGAAAAACGTGCTCGAGCTTGCAGTGAAAGATATAAATCTTGACGAGGAGCCCAAAGAAAAGGAAAGAGATTTAAATAGACTAAGAGGCAGTATTGGGTTTTTGGCTGTTTTTTCTCTAAAAAGGAACGCTGCGAACAACAATATAGAACACATAGTTCCCAAAATAATATAGGGAGAGGACAGTGATAATTTATTGCTAAAAGTTATAACCAACATTAGTGAGAGCAGGAATAGCGCTGAAATGAAAGTTCCGCTCCAATCAAAATTCTTGATGGGATCTGCTTTCCCAGGGCTTTTCTGAGGGTCCGGCGTCAAAATTAACATAGCAATACACAATGCAAAAATGCTGAACACTGCTATAAAAATAAAAATGGCCCTCCACCCAAAATAACTATCTATACTGCCACCTAATACAGGGCCCCCAATAGCTCCAAGACCAACGATGGTCATATGTAACCCTAGAGCTTTACCTCTCTCTTCGTCAGGAAAAGAACCCGCAATCATTGCCATGCCATTCGCCTGTAAGGCTGAAGCACCAATACCCATAAAAATTTTACCGACTATCACCATCCAAAATTCTTGAGAAAACCCTGTGATAGCTGTAGCACAAGCAAATATCGACAGCCCAAATATCCATATCCTTTTTCTCCCTATGGAATCAGCAATAGCACCTGCCGGCATCATTAAGGCACTTACACTCAACATGTAGGCAATTGCCATCCACTGAGCTGTGGGAATATCTGCCCCAAAATGTTCCGCAATACTAGGGACTACTATAGAAGTCGCAGACTGTTCAACAATGGATATGAAAGTGCCAATGGCAACTGCCCCGTAAATCCACCATCGATATGAGGGTTTATCTTGGATTCGACTTAAAAAGGAAATCATCAATCCTATTTCTTACTGTGCTCCAATTTGGGTAATGCGGATTTCCCCCTTGTCATCAGCGACAAATAGACTTTCAAAATCATAACCTCTGCGTTTGAGTTCCTCGCTGCCACCAGCCATTCTATCCATTATTGAGAGTACTTTAACAACCTCACAACCTTCATCTTCAACCGCTTCTATGGCGTGAAACAAACTGCCTCCAGTTGTGCATGTATCGTCAACCACGGCAACCTTTTGCCCTTCATAAAAATGTCCTTCAATATTTCTACCGCCACCATGAGTTTTTTTCTCCTTCCGTACGATCAAAGCCGGCACAGGTTTTCCTTCGAGGTAGCTTAAAGTACTAACGGAGGAAACAATCGGGTCAGCTCCTAAAGTAGGTCCCGCCAAAGCCTCTGCACTACATTTGTACAGGATAGGCAAAAAACACTTAGCTGTGAGATATGATCCTTCCGGATCCAGAGTTAACAGCCTACCATCAAAGTAGTAACTGCTTTTATTCCCTGATGACAGGATGAATTCGCCAAATAGCAGAGCCTTTCTCTCTTTGGCTACTTCTAATAATCTATCAATATCATTCATTACAATAACAGAATATATCCCACAATGTTAATTTAGGCCGTTCAATGGTAAAGCTTTTGCTCCTTAATGTATTCATTTACTTCCTGAGGAATTAAGTCGGCTACATCCACACCATCTTGAATAAGGTTTCTCACCCTAGTGGAAGAAATCTCGGGCGAGTTAACTTCGATCGTTCTTAGTGAATATTTTCTTTGCCTGGACAGATACGATTTCGATTTATCGATTTGAAACCCAGGACGGGTTAATCCAACAACTTCACATTCGGAGTGAAGTAAATCTGGATCCTGCCATTCATCCATTTCAATTATTGAGTCCATCCCAAGTAAAACAATTACTTCGTGACCCTCTCGCTTTAATTCTCTTACCGTGTCTATAGTGTAGGAAGGTCCAGGCCGAAAAATCTCAATATCTGATACTTCCAAAGAAGGAATTTTTCGAACTGCCAAGGACACCATACGGTATCTTTCTTTTGGCGATGCCACTAATTTGGTTCTTTTTAAATAAGGATCTCCTGCAGGGACCATAATTACTTTATCCAATTTGAGAATAAGATGAGCAGAATTAGCAGCTTCAATATGACCATTATGTATGGGGTCAAAAGTTCCCCCGAAGAGCCCGACGAACACTACAAACTCCTGATGAATTAACTATGTCTCTATTTGCTAGTAATTTTACGACAGCCTACAGATTAATGTTGTGAATTCCTGATACTCTACAACCAACTAACACTCGAACTTGAGGCATTTTACTTGATGAAGTACGACTATTTAGTGATAGGAGCAGGTTCTGCCGGAGCGATAGTGGCCGCTCGACTTTTAGAAAACCCTGAAAACTCTGTTTTGCTCCTAGAAGGAGGACCTGACTACCCAATATTTGAAGATCTGCCAGATGACGTCAAATACGGGTATGCCACAGGCACTGATCTAGCTGTCGCAGATGAGCACGATTGGGGATACACTGCCACAGTAAGCACCCAAAGCGAAACTGCTAATCGAATGATTCGACTGCCCAGAGGTAAATTAACAGGCGGCACAAGTTCAATAAACGGACAAATATTTCTTCGCGGACTAACTCATGATTTCCAAAACTGGTCTGAAAATGGGCTTCACAGCTGGAATTACCAAAAAGTTTAACTTATTTCAGAAAACTAGAGACAGCTATGGATTTTGGTGGGGATTTTCATGGAAAAAATGGTCCAATCTTAGCTAGGCGGTTTCCCAGAGATCAATGGACCGCACCCCAAGAAGGATTTTATCAAGCATGCATCGACAGGGATTTTGGCAAAGCCACAGATTTCAATCTTCCTAACGCAACAGGGGTAGGTGCATTTCCATGCAACAATCCAAATGGCATCCGCGTCAGTACCTCGGTTGGATATCTGACTCAAGCAAGGCATCGGATAAATTTCACACTGCGTTCAAATTGCACGGTAACAAGGCTCGTAGTAGAAAAAAACAAGATTTCAGCCGTTGAAATGGAAAGTGGGGGAGATATGTTTAGGGTGGAAGCAGAAACTGTGATACTTTCTGCAGGAAGTTTGGCCAACCCTAAAATATTAATGCTATCTGGAATAGGTCCCGCAGACAATCTAACATCACATGGAATAAAACCCTTGATAAATCTAGAGGGGGTTGGGAGGAATCTTCCAGATCACCCACAGAACTTTGTGCTAGCTAAAGTAAAAAATATAGAATCTTTGGATCCCAAATCTCCACGGCTACAGGTTGGTTTAAGATACACGTCTCAAAATTCGGCCCACACAGATGATATGATGATGTGGATGGGTTCTTGTGCAGTAAGCGGAGATTATAGAGACATATTGTCTTCGAACAAATCTCACAACCAAGTTCAACCACAGCTAGCAGGGATACAGATCACCGTTTCTCTTTACCTCGGGACCAGTGAAGGAAGTGTTGCCCTTAAGTCTGCGACCCCAGATGACAAACCTATTGTGAATTTAAATTTGCTAGCAACTGAAAGTGATGTTAATAGGATGGCTGAAGGCGTCCAAATGGCCTCTGGAATTATGAATGGTTCTTACTTGAGGGACATAGTAGATATTCGGACGAGTCCGACGAGCAACATGCTCAGTGATAAAACCAAATTTCACGAATGGCTCCGCTCCACAACAACTACAGGAAACCATCTAACAAGCACTTGTTCCATGGGAACCTCTTCTAATAAATTTGCGGTCGTAGACGAAAATTGTCGAGTGTACGGGGTCGACAATCTATTCATTGCTGATGCCTCCATAATGCCAGATAATGTCAGAGCAAACACCAATGTAACAACAATGATGATAGGGGAAAGGTTGTCCGCTTCTTTGAAAAATCACGGTTAAGGATGATTCACATTTAGGAATAAAACCGCCTACCGTCGCTAGTGCCGATATCCCTGATAGTTTATTTCGATATCAGCCCTGATAATTTCCTTAGGGGCAAATCGTGCAATTTGGAAATTTTCTGCTATTCTGTATCTCATTTGCCAAGGTCAAAAATTCAAGACAAATTTGGAGTAGGGTGCATGGTTAGTACAAAAGCCAATACAGAAATTACCGTGATGGCACACCTTATGAGAAGGGCCGGATTTGGAGCTTCCCGAGAGGAACTCGAAACCAGGTGCGAAAAGGGATACACAGAAACTGTAGAGGAGTTGTTGGCTCCTTTAACTCAAACTCCTGTTGATATATATGAATTTTTAAGATACTACCCAATGTGGTGGAAACCAGGAACCATGGGCGGATTAGGCCAAGCCCCATGGGTTTGGACAATGATTAATACTGCCTCACCGCTCCAGGAAAAGTTATGCATTTTCTATCACAATATCTTTGCTACTGGAGTTGCTAAAGTTGATCACTACGACGAAATCCAAGACATGATCGATATGTTCCGAGAAAAAGGCCTTGGCCATTATAGGGACATTCTCCTTGAAGTAGCCAAAAGCCCAGCTATGATTTACTGGTTGGACAACAATGAAAATCATGCGGACTCTATTAACGAAAATTGGGGTCGGGAATTGTTGGAACTATTTACAATGGGTGTGGGGAATTATACGGAAGAGGATGTCCAGGAATGCTCCCGGGCTTTCACTGGATGGACCCTAGAACACAAGTTACCAAGATTCCATATGGGTAGATGGGATTGGCACTTCAAGTTCATAGAAGAAGATCATGATTATGGAGAAAAGGAATTTTTGGGACACAAAGGAAACTTTGATGGGGAGGAGGTAATAGATATCATCCTTTCTAGCCCTGCAACGGCTAACTTCATGGCTAGGCATATTTATAACTTTTTTGTAGAAGACGAACCCCAAGTACCAGCATGGTCTGTTGTTCCTCCAAACAACCCCGATGCGGTCCAATTTTTGGCTGATGCTTTAATGGACAGTAACTACCATATGGAAACTGTCTTGAGAAAATTATTCAATAGTGATTTTTTTAAGGAGTCTCAATTCTCCAGGGTCAAGAATCCAGCTGAAGTTGTGGTAAGTACTCTAAGATTGGTTGGAAATAGTAGTCTTCCCGGCCCAGATATACTGGATTGGACTGGCCAGATCGTCTATATGGGTCAGGACCTCTTAAATCCTCCCAGTGTCGAAGGGTGGCATTCTGGAGTAGAGTGGATCAACAGTGGCACCTTAATGAAGCGTACCAACTTCATGTCGGAAATGGTCGGTGACTATTCGCGACCAGGTATTGCAAAAATAATAGCTCGTGTTAGCTCCACGTTTTTTAAACCTGAAGACGTAGTAGACGCTTGTCTCGACATCATGGGACCCCTAAAGGTTATAGCTGAGACAAGGGATGAGCTTATAGATCACGTTTCTTCACAGGGAGATTTCGACTGGCAATCAACCGGGGTGACAAGAACCTTAGAATTGCTCCAACTTATAGTCGCGACCAGAGAATATCAATTTGCTTAACCGGCCTTGTGAAAAAGTTGTAACGAAAAGGATAGCGAATAACGAGGATAAATATGACTGAAATCCTATCAAAAGACCCCGTAATAGTTGTAGTTCAATTATCTGGTGGCAATGATTATATGAATACTGTCGTGCCCCACAGTAATTCTTTATACAGAGACTACAGACCTTCAGTTAACATAAATGAGACTGACGTAATTGAGCTCACCTCAGAAATAGGTTTTCATCCTGCCATGGCCCCTTTGGCGGATATGTATAAAGAGGGTAATGTTGCCATTATTCATGGGGTTGGCTATGAGAATTCTCCCCGGTCTCATTTTAGATCCATGGACATATGGCACACATGTGAACCTGAAACTCTCGGCACGGAAGGTTGGCTTGGAAGGGCCATCAAGCAAATCGACCCCAATAAAGAAAACGTGGTCACAGCCGTAAGTATGGGCCCGTCACTCTATCGGGCTTTGGTAGCTCCTGACGTTCCAGTAGCCACAGTGGAAAATTTAGATAATTATGGACTCCTTACGGACATCTCTCCTGAACAAAAAAGAGACCGTGTATTAGATAGATACAAAAAAATGTATTCTCCAATGATTGGATCTGGTCCAGTTATGGAATTCCTCGGCCAAACAGGACTTGACGCTATGAAAGGAGCAGACATATTAAATGTCGCACCTGCCTTGTATTCATCAACTGTTGAATATGCAGATTCCTCAATAGCCAAAAAACTAAAGGGAATCGCTCAGATACACTTGGCAAATTTAGGTACTCGGATTTTTTATTGTGACCTTGGAAGTTTTGACACTCATGCAGATCAACTTTCCACCCACAATAAACTTTGGTCCTCAGCTTCATCTGCCATAAGAGATTTCTTTGATGATTTGGAGGAACATCAGGCTGCTGACAATGTGACTATGTTTTTGTTTTCTGAGTTTGGCAGAAGAGTGTATGACAACGGCGCAGGAACTGATCATGGGGCCGGTGGTGTTTGCCTTGCAATTGGAAAAAACGTGAAGGGTGGAGAGTACGGACAATATCCCTCAATGAAGGAGGGAGATCTTGATCAGGGCGATTTAGTACCTGACATGGATTTTCGAAGCGTGTACACCACTCTGGCTGAAGATTGTATGAAATTAGACCCTGTGCCTATCGTTGGTGGACATTTTGAAAAGCCGGGATTTATAGGTTCTTCAAACTAAACTTAGCCATATTAGTCAGATTATAGGTAAATTTAAAATGCTAACTACATCGGCAAAGGGACGTGCTTTTGATTACAATCGGGTTGTTGGGGGTCGGGCGTTCAGAGGAATCGTTTACGCCACTAAAGGTACGGGAAATGATTTCTTTGTAGTTTTAAGAGACACCTATGGATCAGATGTGGTCAAGCTGACAATTGGTCCTGATATAGACGACGAAGAGATTGTAATTTCATTTCGAGAAGTCCTTGAAGAAAACTTCAATGGCTCTTGGCCTAGTTGCGCAGTTTTTAATGGCACCCATCTACTGGTCACGGATGAACTACGAAATATTATTTCTATCTTCACCCCTGAAGGAGACCTTGTTAAAACGATGGGTGGCCCCGGGAATGGCGAAATCCAATTTGATCGTCCGTCAGGAATAACGTTAGATTCCGATAATAATGTTTACATAGCAGATACTCTTAACCATCGTATCCAAAAATTTTCCCCCGATTTAGAATTCACTCAATCCTGGGGGAAATTCGGGGATGCCCATGGATTATTAAATGCTCCTTGGGGGATTTGCACAGATAATGACAATTTTATCTATGTATCTGATCATAAAAATCACAGGGTCCAAAAGTTTGATTCAGATGGGGTTTTCATTATGTCCATTGGAGAGTTTGGGTCCAGCGCCTCAAACTTGGACCATCCCTCAGACGTTTCTGTAGATCAATCCGGTGATATTTACGTGGCAGATTGGGTCAACAACAGGGTGCAGATTTACGATACAACGGGTATCCACATAGCAGGCTTAACAGGTTCAGCAGTTGAACTATCAAAATGGCAAAAACAATACGTGGCCGCTAGCCCCGACGTACATAAGGCTCGGAGACGTGTATCAAGTTTAGAACCTGAAACTCTTTTTGCATTGCCAACATGCGTTAGCTTTGACGACTCGAATTCTAGGTTACTAGCCGTGGATTCACAAAGATGGCGAATTCAAATATTCGATAAGATTACAAATTATAGCGATCCGCAATTTAACATCTGATTACTAAGACATCAGTGGTTTCGACAAATACTCGAGCATGATATTTTGGTTAGACATGCAGCCCATTTCATAAGGCAATATTGATGTTGCAGTAGTTTAGTATTATCTTTTGTTGACTTTCATAATATAATGTACCGAGTGAAAAGCCACGAGTGTTTTCGTTGGCTTGTTAAAGAAGTATTGTGTGGAGGTTACTCAATGCGCAAGAATGGTTTCATGTTTTTGGTGATTGGTGCCATGACGGCCCTGATGCTTACGGTCGCAATCGGATGCAGTTCTTCAGAAGAAGATACCGCTCCAGCAGCAGCTCCAGCAGCAGCTCCGGCAGCAGCTCCAGCAGCGGCTCCAGCCCCGGCTACAAAAGCAGCCCCAGCAGCAAAAACAACCAATGTATTTGGACGTGAAATGCCAAGTGATGCTGCTCCAATGGCAGCTCAATTCCTTAAGGTCAACTATGAAAAAGAGGGTGAGTCTCTAGAATTCCCGGTCAGTGTTTACAACTCTGCCGCAGGTGGAATCCAGAGTGGTTTTAGCTTAGCCCTATTGAGCACAGACCTTTCTACCGTCCCTGGTGGTGCCACTAGTTGGTCATCTTCAGACGATATGAAGACCTGGACATTCAACATAGACCCGGATCTTACATGGAGTGACGGTGTCCCACTAACTGCTCATGACTACGTATATACATGGCAGTATTATGCTGACCCAGAACATGCTTACGACTTCACGTGGTACTTCGGTATGCTTGAAGTAGAAAACTATGGGGCAATTGAAGCTGGCGAGAAGGCTTTAGATACCCTAGGCGTTACAGCAACAGATGACAAAACCCTTGTCTTCCAACTTGATACGCCAGCGCCATATGTTCCCGGGTTTATGATGTATGGTTCTCCCCTGGCAAAACATGCCGCTGAGAAACATGGCCAGTACTATTCAAATGATCCCGCGACAACACTTTCAAGTACTCCTTGGATCCTAAAAGAATGGGTACCAAACCAGCACGCAGAGTTTGAACCTAACGTGAATTACACCGGTAAGATCAAGCCTTTCATAGAAAATTACAAAGCCGTGTATGGTGAGCGAAAATTTGATGCTTACCTTGCTGGCGAGGTCGATACTATCAACGGACCGTTTACTCCAGCAGACCAGGAATATATGGAGAATGATGCGGGGTTGATGAAAGAAAGAGGTCTTTCCCCTGGCGACTTCCGAACACACTACCTTTTCTTCGACAACCAGAGTGCTCCGTTTAACGATGTCAGAGTCAGACAGGCCTTTGCCAAGGCTATAGACAGAGACGCGATCATTAATAACATAGTAGGGTCAGAGGCCGGCGAGCCTAGGTACGGTGTATTAATCCCTGGTTTCCCAGATGCTGCAGGACCTGACAAACTCAAACAATACCAAGGTCTTGATGTCGCCGCAGCCCAATCGCTGATGGCCGACGCAGGCTTTGCAGGCGGCGCAGGTTTTCCAAAACTGGAGTTAGCTCTAAGACAAGAAACCGAGCTCTTCCAAGCAACAGCAGCAGCAGTTGCCCAGCAGCTTAAAGAAAACCTCGGCGTTGATGTCACTATCAACAATATGGACCGCAAAACTTACATGGGTCATCTAAATGGCCACGACCTGCAATTTGCTATGGTTTCCTACGGTTTCGACTATGTTGACGCTTCAAACTTTATGGGTGTCTTCAAGACGGATGGTCGACATAACTGGAACAACAAAGAATTTGAGGACTTAAGAATAGAGGCAGGTGCGATGGCACTTTCGGCTGACAGATCTGCCAAGATGCTCAAGCTACAGGAAATTCTCTCTGAGGATGTTGGTAGCGTATTCTTCTGGTCACAGGTTCAGAACCAGTTGCACAAACCATACCTGAAAGGGACATGGAAGAATGAAAACGAGGCTGGTTGGTCAGGCCTTCAGTTCCCTAACTGGAATCCTGGTTTTGGAGCCCAAAACATCTATGAGGTATATGTCGGCGAGAATGTTCAAGAGCACACTCGATCAGCCTACTAACCGCATATAAGATTTCTCGCTATTAGCAAGAAACAAGAGAAATAAATTGAGCGGCCTGCCGGTACTTTTTGTACCAGGTGGGCCGTTTTTTTAGGGAGGCACAAAACGGATATTCAATCAATCCGCACCCAAATACCCGCACTCCAGAGTTGCACATATTTAAACTGTGGAACTTTCGGACCCACTCCAAGCGTGGTGGCAGAAGAAGCTGTCAGGTTGGCCCGTCTTATAGAACACAAAGGGCCTTACGATCGAGATGTTAATGATGAAGTGTTGACTTTATTTGAAGACTCTAGAAAAGGCTTTGGCGATTATATTGGGGCTTCCTCAGACGAGATAGCACTCACCCGAAATGTGTCTGATGGAATTAATATAGTGGCCACTGGATTTGATTGGCTTCCTGGTGACGAAGTGATAATCACCAATGAGGAACATCCCAGCGGTTCCCTTCCGTTTATGAACTTATCTGAACGGTACGGAGTCAACGTGAAACTGCTTAAATTCCAAACAGAGCCAACGCAGCTCTTAAAAGACTTGGAGTCTCTAGTAACTGATAAAACTAGGCTGGTTTTTCTTAGCCATGTATCAACTGTAGATGGCGCTAGGTTACCCGCGAGGGAAGTTGGAGACTTTCTGAAGGCCCGAGACATCCCCTATATGTTGGATGGGGCTCACGCAGTAGGTCAATTTCCAGTCTCTATGAAAGAACTTGGTTGTGATTTTTACGCCGGCTGTGGTCACAAATGGCTATTATGCCAACAAGGAACTGGCTTTCTCTATGTAAAGAAAGACTGGATAACCAAGTTGAAGACAAGCTGGGTAGGCTGGGGAATGACTGAGGAATACGATCTTGACTCATTATCCTACACAAGCCTTAAGACTGCACAGCGATTTGAATTTGGTACTAGGTATTGGGCAACCCATGCATCGGGAATTAAAGCTCTCGAGTTCCACAACAACATAGGTCCTGAAAATATATATAGAAGAAGCCATGATTTGGCCAGCCAATTAAAGAGACGTCTAATCGACATTCCAGGCATATCTATTAAAACGCCGATGGCTAAAACTGATAGCACAGGGATAGTCGCCTTCTCTACAGCGGGTCTTAACCACCCTGAACCGGGAAATTGGCTATGGAATGAGCATAGAATCTTGACGGCCCATAATCCCAAAACACAATCGATGCGGATTGCTGCTGCTTTTTATCTACTGGAGGATGAAATAGATTTACTTGCTGACAAATTATCAGAACTTGCATCTTAACCCAAATGAAGAGAAAATCTGACCATGATTAGATATTCTTTAGGAAGATTACTTGGTTTATTAGGCTCCGTTTTAATCATTTCCTTAATCCTGTTTATCGCAGTGAGATGGTTACCCGGTACTCCGTGGAATGAAGCGGAAATACCCCTGCAGGGAGCCGCAAAAGAAAATATGATGAGAAAATATGGATTGGACCAACCAGTCCATGTTCAATATGCAAAGTACCTGTGGAATTTACTTCACTTAGATTTAGGTAATTCATTCATATACAAAACTGAAACCGTTTGGGAAACAATAGCAAGAGGCTGGCCTGCCACCGCAAAGATAGGTTCTGTCACACTTATAATAGCCTTTTCAATCGGAATCCCTGTGGGCATTATTGCCGCACTTCGACAAAATAGCCTACTGGACTACACTGTAACTTTTCTAGCCACAACAGGTATCACTGTTCCAAATTTTGCTGTTGCGGTGTGGCTAGTTATGTTTGTTTCTGTGAAAATGGACCTCCTTCCAACCCAAGGTTGGGGAACTTGGCAACATATGGTCCTGCCAGTGGTGGCCTATTCCCTTGCTCCTACAAGCCTCATAGCACGTTTTACAAGAGTCAGTATGCTTGAGGCAATGAGGTCCGACTACATCAGGACTGCACGGGCCAAGGGATTAGCAGAACCTGTAGTAATTCTTCGACACGTTTTTAAGAACGCCTTGATTCCTATTATTACCCTCGTGGGGCCTTTAATACCAAACCTGATGACAGGAAGCATTTTTATAGAAAACACCTTCGGGATACCTGGAATCGGTCGCCATTTCGTGACCAGTATTTTTGATCGGGATTACCCAGTGATCATGGGTGTTTTCATGTTGGTAGCCGTCCTCTTTGGGCTTACTTATTTTATCAGTGATATTCTCTATACTTGGGCTGACCCTCGGGTGAGATTGACGGATCGCAAAACATGAACAGTCTTCAAGAAGCAGAAGAAAAAGGCCAAAAGCGCCGCAAAGCCAATTTCATGTGGCGTTTTAGACGTAACAAATTGGCAGTCGTTGGCTTGGGGATCGTAGTTTTATGTCTATTCATCGCTATGTTTGCAAACTTTTTAGCACCTACCTCATACGACGTGGGGAATTTGACTGAAGCAAGACAGCCTCCTAGTTGGTCTCACATATTTGGCACCGACGCGGTAGGTCGTGATTACCTCAGTCGTATGCTTTATGCCACGCGAACCTCTATCGTTGTAGCTTTGGGAGTGCAAGTCATCACCTTAACTATAGGAATCAGTTTAGGCACCCTTGGCGGATATCTTGGGGGATGGGTAGACCAGATAGTGGTTAGGATCATAGAAATAGCAACCGGTATCCCAGCTTTACTAATAGCGATGTTTATTATGGGATTACTTGGGCATTCCATGTGGAACGTGATATTTGCATTGGGCATTTCAGGTTGGGTGGTGGAAACACGTATCACTCGCGGTCAATTTTTAGCTTTTAAAGAGAGAGAATTCGTAATCGCAGCTCAAGCGATCGGTGCAAATAGATTCAGGGTAGCATTTAGACATATTTTCCCAAATATCATACCCATATTAGCTGTCCTGCTGGCCTTCCAAGTTCCAGCTGTGATTTTTAATGAGGCCGGACTTAGCTTTTTAGGACTTGGAATTGATGAGCCGGTGCCAAGTTTAGGCAAAATGATATCAACCAGTCTTGGCTATGTCCGAACCTACTGGCATATGGGTCTATTTCCAAGCCTTATGATAGCAATTATTACGATGGGCTTTACGTTTGTAGGTGACGGTTTGAGAGATGCCTTAGACCCTACAATGAACCGATAGGCCTTTTACTCTTTGTTTTTATCTATCATTTTAGGGCTTCACTAGTTAGTCTTGACAGGTTATCCTTTATTGAAATAAAACGATTACCTGTCCTATTCGCCTAAGACATCAATAGGCATAAGGTTTACTGATATGGTGCAATTCGAAAAAGAAACAATCGCCAGCCGATGGCAAACTGCAGACATAGAAAGCGACTTGCTTTCAGAAGCTGCCCGCAGCATAGGTGCTGGAAGCGCAACTGATGCTGGTCGTTTTTGGAGACTCCCCACAGAACACCCAGACCCCATCGTTTTAGCTGGTGGAATTCCAGACGATACTGCTCTTCCAACAGAAGACTTGATTGATAGTTTCTCTAAATCAATTAGAGATCATTTCAGTGAATCTTTAATGTACGGAGGCTGGTTTGGCTATGAAGGCCTAAGGCAATTAATAGCTGACCGCCAAAATAGAATGGAAGGGACAAGCCTTCTACCTGACAACATCATCATGCACAATGGAAGCTCCGGGTGTCTAGAAAACATCGGCAAGGCTTTTATAGAGCCTGGAGACATCGCCATTGTAGAATCTCCAAGTTACTCTGGAACGGTAAGAGCCATTAGGGGGTTCAGAGCAGAAGTTATTGAAGTGCCCATGGATAAAGAGGGTATTAATCCCGATTTGTTTAAGGAAACTGTCGAATCGCTTGCAGCCCAAGGTAAAAGAGTAAAACTCTTTTACACCATTCCTGATTATCACAACCCAATGGGTAATGTGACTTCATTAGAAATTAGAAAAGCAATTCTGGAAATATGCGCAGAACACAAAATTCTCATAGCTGAAGATGCCGCATACACTGAAGTTTATTACACTACCCCCCCACCTCCATCGTATTATGCTCTTTCTGATGGTCACGGGGTAATAAAAATGTGTAGTTTTAGCAAAATCTTGGCCACGGGGTTGAGGGCTGGTTGGATCCAAGCCAGGGATGAGTTGGCTGAACCACTAACGAAAGTAAGATTCGACATGGGCAACAGTCCACTAATCCATTATGCGTTAGCAGATCTCATAGAGTCAGGAAAGTTGGACAGCCATATTGATTCGATGCGAGATTTATACAAATCCAAGTGTAGAACAATGGTAGATTCCCTCAAGAAATACTGCGACCCTTATATTGAATTGGACGAGCCAGAGGGTGGTTACTTCCTGTGGGTCAAATGTACTCAAACAAAGGCTTTTGATTTGATTCAGGCGGCGGCAGAAGAGGGTGTTGTTTTTCCGCTAGGATCTATTTTTTATGTTGATAGCTCACTAGATGATTCGCATTTTCGACTAGCTTTCACCCGTGCTCCTTTTGAACATCTTGAGGAAGCCGGTAGAAGAATTGGAAAAGCTTTTGAAAAGGTTTTAGATATTCAAGATTAGCTGTGTTTAGCGTTTATGCGTTATCACGGCCCAAGGTTTAAATTGTGATAATAGGTGTCCCAAAAGAAATAAAATCAGATGAGAACAGGGTGTCTTTGCCTCCTGACAAAGTCGAGGTTTTAGTTTCTGACGGCCATAAAGTACTCGTAGAATCTGGTGCCGGTCAAGGGTCTCGGTTTTCCGATGATTCTTACCTATATGGTGCCGGCGCAACATTAGTTTCGGATCCTGCAGAAATATATGGCACAGCAGAGCTCATCGTTAAAGTGAAAGAACCTCAGCCTAACGAATTTGATTTAATGCAAGAAGGCCAAACCATTTTTACGTATCTCCACCTAGCGGCTGAGCTAGATTTACTTGATTGCATATTGAAGAAAAATGTGACCGGGATCGCTTATGAGACTGTTGAAGACGATAAAGGTAGGCTAGAACTCCTTCATCCTATGAGTGAAATTGCAGGACGTTTAGTTTCTCAGGTTTCGGCCCGCCTTTTAACAAATATAGAAAACGGGGTTGGTAAATTACTTAGTGGTGTTCCGGGATCTGGCAATTGCAGCGCTTTTATTATTGGTGGGGGAACCGTGGGATTTAATGCAGCGACGGCGTTGATGGGGGCAGGGGCTGACGTAACCGTTGCTGATATCAATCTAGATAGAATTCGGGAAATAGACACCCTAACCAATGGCCACATAAAAACCATTTACCCGACCCCAGCCGCACTTGCAGAGAAGATCCAACGCTCAGAGGTTGTTGTGGGTGCAGTGTTAGTGCCGGGTGCAAAGGCTCCTAAATTAGTCAGTCGCGATATGGTTAAAGATATGATGCCGGGAGGGGTCATTATCGATGTTGCGATTGACCAAGGCGGCTGTGTTGAAGACATTCACCCAACCTCCCATCAAACCCCGACCTATATTCAAGACGACGTTATACATTACGCAGTAACCAACATGCCAGGTATAGTGGGGCACACTGCTAGTATTTCGCTTTCAAATGCCACTTTACCCTACGTTCGGTCGATTGCAAAAAATGGTGTCTACAAAGCTGTCACTTTAAACAGTAGCCTTGCTAAGGGTGTCAACACTATAGGTGGACAAATAACATATCCTGCTCTGGCTGAGAGTCTGAGCATGACATTTTCAAATTTAGAGGAAATGCTACCTTAATTTCATATTAAGAACAGGGTCTGAGATAAGATGCAACCTGATAGACACATAGTCACTGCAAAGGTTGCTAACATCAAGCAAGAAACCACCTCTACAAAAACCTTTGATTTGATTCCCTATAAAGGCAAAATTGATTTTCTTCCTGGTCAATGGATTGATCTGTTTGTTTCCTTAAACGGGAGGGAGCAGGTGGCTGGTTATTCAATCACATCAACCCCATGCAATACAGAATTCATTTCTTTAGCCGTCAAAAACACAGGGGATGATCAAGTAACCCAATATATTCATCAATCTATGCTGGAGGGGGATACTGTTTCTTTTTCAACCGGTGGAACCTGTGTTTATAATCCCGAGCAGGGTAATGCGATATTAATAGCCGGTGGAATCGGAATTACCCCTTTGGTGAGTATTTTCAGGTACATCGGGGAGGCAACTAATCACAGAGCAACAATCGTGCATAGTGTTTCATCCTCTGAAGAGTTATTGTTCACTAGGGAATTAGAAAACATCTGCCTCTTAAAACCTGATCAGCTTTCTTATGCCTACACGATATCCAGTGGATCTCATCATTCCACTAAAGGGTTCTCAGGTAGGATTAGTGCCGAAATGTTAGATCAATTAGACGTCTCCTCCTTTAATATCGCTTTTGTTTGTGGTCCAGACAGCTTTGTGGATTCTCTGTCAGCTCAATTACAAAAAACGGGGTTTAATAAGGGCCAAATTAAATCAGAGACTTGGTGGTAGATTCCAAAACGGCATGCTTATCTATTCATGCCTTCAGTAAATGTTTTTTACTAAAAGACCCGAACTCTTTTTTTGTTAAAGTATTTCCAATCAAACTCATATCCCCACCCCGGTCTTTCAGTTAACTTTACCTTTCCTTTTTCCGGTACCGGAGGATTTAGAAGGCCAATCTCCTTACCTATTGAATCTCTACTACCGTCCGGAAAGTACTCGTAATAAGAAGTATTATTAATGCCCACGGCCAATTGGGCATGGACATGCCCGAATAATCCTCCTGGGCCATTTAGTTCGATCTTCATACCCTTTCTGGCTAGATCTTCTGCGATCCGAACAATTCCGGTAGTACCATGGCGTGCATTTCCGCGAACTATATTGACCGCACCTTCTCTAACCCATTCTCTCATTAGCACAAAATCATTCATCAAAGTTTCGAGTGCCAAAATCGGCACCTCTGATTGTGAACAAAGTGTTTTCAATGAACCCAATTCTCTATCATTCAACGGCTCCTCAAACCATCCAAAATTCAGTTGGCTTAATTGTTTTGCAACCTCGAGAGCCTCATGCAGTGTATAGCTACAAGCAGCCGCGTCATGTAACAAAGTAATGTCTTCTCCCACAACACCTTTGACAGATTCGAAAGAATTTATGTTTTGTGCTGCATTCCAAGCAAAATGATCTTTTAGAACCGTGAACCCTTTTTCGATACCCACATTTGCATCATCAATCAACGCATTAAGATCCGCTCCCCGGTAGTTATAGTAGGCCGTGACCTGGTCGTTGCTATCGGAAATAAGAGCTGCAACTGACTTGCTCTTGATTTGCCCCTCTATGTCCCATAAACAATTATCAAACCCGCCAAACCATCCTGGGGGCATAAAAACCATTCTGGTCGCTTTAGTGAGCATATCAAACAAGTATTCCTTTTTTGTTGGATCCTCCCCAACCGTAAGGTGTTTTAGATGTGCAAGGGCGTTTACAGTGATTGTTGTATACCGAGCGTCCCCTACCGTACAGATTCCCTCCAACCCGTCATCCGTTATCACATGCATCACATGCACGTAGCCTACAGAGGATCTGAGGTCATATTTTTCCCATGAACTGTCTATCTTACGAAGTTTGAAATATGGTGTGTTGTCCTTGATTTCAAATTCACTGATTTTTATATCTTTGATTTTCATATCGAACTTACATGGATGCTTGGTTGATAGGCTTTAATGCAAGCACATGGAGTGCTTTTAAGCGGCGCTACCTGTTACGGCGAATCGATATCAGATTTCTCTTTATCTTCTTCTTTAGAAAGGTCCTTGGTTTCTTCATCCTGCTTTTGTCTTGTCTGGGCCATTCTTCCTATGAATTCAAAGGCATCGACCGAATCCATTTGTAAGCTCTTGTCATCCTCTGGCATGAGATGAATCCTTTTGAATGTTTTGTGGAGCCGACGGTCAGGTTCGAACTGACGACCTGCTGTTTACAAAACAGCTGCTCTACCACTGAGCTACGTCGGCATAACGTTTTGAATTACTGCCCAAAATTTAGTGCAGCGACAACCGTTGTACTAAACGACTTCAACACTATTGTACAAGACTGATATGATTCCATTCCCATTTTTCAAATATTATCGAACACTTAAATTGCAATACCCATATATTTAAATAACTTAGGGAAGAGAATCAAACTACCATGAGCGTTGAAATAGTAATCTATGGAGCACAAATTATAACTGGACTAGCCACTTTAGCGGTAGCCTTTGTTCTGGTCTTCCAATTGAAGCAGCAGCGTTCCGTTGCACAAAGAGAACTGGTGCTTGCAATTAACCAACAAAGACAAGATCTCGCGGTAGCCGTGGCTAACAACACTGAATTATCTGATATAAATTCCCGCGGTAGCCATGATTTCGCAGATTTGAATAATCAGTCTGAAAGAATCCGATTTAACAGATTATTTGCCGCAGAGATGAGCCTTAGCAACATAGCGCAGGAATACGCGGACTTATTACACGTGGACCCAGACTTGGCACTAAGGACCAGTTTCGCCCTTTTCCCCGGAAGAAGAAAATTCTACAAGGAAAGCCTGATTAGGTTTACACTACCCAGTGAGTTTGTTGAAAAGGTTGATGAACACATAAAAGAAATAGAAGATAGTGTAGGGGAAGATGGTCAAGACGTATCTGTGCTTGACCCAGAAATGCGTAATTCTTAACTTAGGAGGCCGAAGATGGAACTTTTGAGGTACCTACCGGAAAATAATATAGAGATAGGGGGAAAGGTTCCTGATTTCCTTTTAGTAGACCATGAAAACAAAACCTTACGACTCAGTGATTTATCTGGTTCTCCGGCCGTCCTTTATTTTTACCCTAAAGATGGAACCTCAGGATGTACGCAAGAAGCCTGCGATTTCCGAGACGTATACACCGATTTCCTTGAACTCGATTGCCCAGTTTATGGAATAAGCCCCGATACCGAGGCCTCTCACCAGGGTATGGCCAAAGAGCACGATTTGCCTTTTGATTTATGCGTAGATCCAGATCTAAATACCATCAAAGGATATGGAGTCTGGGGTGAATTCCAATTAAATGATAGCGAGGCGGAGTATGCCAAAGGGTTTGGGTTCCACATCAGTGAAAACCTTCGTGCTTGGTCTGTAGTTCGTTGTACTTTCCTCATAGACAAGAATGGGATTTTAGTTCACAAATGGATGAACGTGAATTTTAGAGGTCATGCCAGCAGTGTTAGGGATCAACTCCATAAATCGTTCAAATTCGACATAGCTTTCTAAAAAATATTGCCCCGACACGTTTATTGAGGTGCTAGTCCCATTCCCACTCCACATCACCAATTCGGACCGTGTCTCCTTCGGTAATCCCCGCTTCCTCTAAGGCTTTTACGATTCCCGTTTTCTGCATGTGTTTATAGAATTGCATACGGGCAAGCCAATCCTCATAATCTATCCTCTGAGCTATTCTTTCGACTCCTGGAGCTTCCACGATATATATTCCATCTTCTTGATGTACCGAAACTCCCCTGCGCCGTGGCTGTGGGCGTAGTATCGGAATATTTTTTTCCTCAGGATCCTCGGAGGGCTCTGGGTGGTTTGCGATAGGTTGATCAGATAAAACTTGAACCACCTCATCCATCATTTCGGAGACGCCCTCGCCAGATATTGCCGAAACTATATGAAACCTCCAGGCATCTTCTCCCATTGAGTCCCTGACATCTTCCGCGAGTACCCTTACTTCCTCAAGATCAACCTTGTTGATCACTAAGATTTGCGGTTTATCTTTAAGAGACTCGTCGAATAATTCCAATTCTTTGTTGATTTTGTGAAAATCCCCACTTGGGTTATCCGATGTTCCATCTACAAGATGCACGAGAACCCGTGTCCTTTCAATATGCCTAAGGAATTCATGTCCAAGGCCAATTCCTTGATGGGCCCCTTCAAGCAGGCCAGGGATATCTACCATCACAAAATCCTTTTCTCGGTGTTTTACCAGCCCAAGAACCGGTTCAATCGTCGTGAAAGGGTAACTGGCAACCTTGGGGCGGGCAGCTGTTAGAAATGAAATAAGGCTCGATTTACCGGCATTTGGAACACCTATTATCCCCACGTCAGCTATCAATTTCAGTTCCAGTCTCAGATTGTGTTCGGACCCCAATTCGCCCGATTGGGCGATTACTGGATATTGACTGGTGGAAGAAGAGTATTTAACGTTTCCATACCCACCTCTTCCTCCTGCCGCTGCTATATATTCTTCTCCGGAGAGTATAATATCAGCGATAATTGAGCCCCCCTCATCAATTATTTGAGTCCCCACAGGAACTTTTATTATAGTGTCTTTTCCGTCCTTGCCATGCTTCTTTGCTTTAGATCCATTCTCCCCGTTTCCAGCTATGAAATTTTTGATATACCTAAAGTTAATAAGGGTGTTTTCATTGTGGTCTCCCTTTATGATGACATTGCCGCCTCTCCCACCATCTCCCCCGTCAGGCCCCCCTCTCGGTACAAATTTTTCATGGCGACCGCTTATTGCTCCGTCACCTCCTGACCCGCTTCTTATTTGTATTAATACATTATCAATCATAAATTGATTTTACTTCCTTGTAGATAATAAAAATAATAATAAGGGTGTGTAAATAGTGGATATCAATATCTGGTAGTCTGTGGATATATATAGATTTTATCATGATGTATTGTGGAAGATCGGAGGAGGAATAAAAATATTTGTTAATAGTATCAATGGTTTATGTGGAGTGTGGATATCGATGGTGTTTTGTCCCCTGCTTGCCCTCTTGTTATTAATAAAATAGTCATATAATTGCACAGGCTTTCCACGAGTTCTGTGGAAACTTTTTTAGATACAGGAACATTTATATTGTTGAGGAGATAAATGGAAGAGATGGCACCTTATATTAAAAACAAAACAACCGTTAGTGAAATGTTCAGCGAAGCTAACCTTTTTCAGTCCTATTTAGATGTTGAAGCAGCCCTGGCAAGAGCTCAGGCAAGCCAAGGAATTATCCCTGCCAAAGCTGCCGAGATAATATCGGAAAAGGCCAAGGTTGAGTTCTTAAATCTACAAAATATTTACGATGGGTTAGATAAGACAGGACACCCGCTGGTTCCTTTAATTTGGGAGTTAGACCGGATATGTGGTGAGGAGGCCGGGGGATATATACATTGGGGGGCCACTACTCAAAATATAACTCAGACAGGAAAACTTCTATTAATAAAAAAGTGTCACAATAGTTATCTAGAAGATCTCGGCAGCTTGCTTCATATACTTGGACAACTGGCTGAAACGACTAAAGATTATGCTATGCCAGGAAGAACACATGGCCAACATGCTGTACCTGCCACCTTTGGTTACAAAGTTGCTGTATGGATAGATGAATTGATTCGGCATGTTGATCGGTTGCAAGCAAGCGAGCGTCGTGTTTTTGTGGCAATGCTTGGGGGAGGCGCGGGAACTATGGCTTCTGTGGGTCTTGAAGGGCTTGAAACCCAAAGGCTGATAGGAATAGAACTTGGATTAGGGTCCATGACGATGCCCTCTAGAGTCATAGGAGACCATCTGACGGAATACATCACTATTCTAGCCATGCTCGCAGCTACTTCCACCAAAATGGCTCGAGAAATCTACACCATGATGAAGCAGGAGTTTGGTGAAGTTGAAGAGCCTGTTCCCGTAGGGGCGGTTGGTTCTTCAACTATGCCTCAGAAAAGGAACCCCCGGCTATGTCAAGATGTAGTCGCTTGGGCTTCTGAAATCAGGACATTTGTGCCAATGTCCCTAGAAGCGATGCAAACTGAACACGAAGCGGATAAAACCACCAGTATGATGATAAATTCTGCTATCGATAGGACGTGCGTCCTAATGGGTCAGATTACAAAAGGTCTCGTTGAAATATTCACGGACCTAAAGGTTTTTCCAGATAGAATGCGGCAAAATCTCGATCTTAGTGGAGGGTTAATACTTTCAGAGAGAATCATGCTGGAACTTGGTCGAAAAATGGGTCGACAAAAGGCGCATGATGCGGTTTATGAGGCAGCCCAAAGAGCCGTCAATGAAGGGAGGCCATTTTCTCAGACCTTGCAGGAGGAACCAGAGGTGGCCAGCCAGTTAACCAAGGAGGAAATACTAAGGCTATTGGACCCAGAAGAATATACAGGTCTGTGTTCCTACTTTGCAGAGGAGTTTGCATTAAAAGCTGAGCAAAAAAGCAAGGAATTAATCGATAATTAACACACTATATCTTTATCGGTAAAACCTCAGGGATAGCGCCTGTTTCTCTTAGGCGAGCAATCTCTTCTGTTGTTAATCCTAGTTCCTTTAATATAGGCACGGTATCCCCTCCAAAAATAGGGGGATTAACATCTTGTAAAGGAGTCTCAGACATAATGACGGGATTTCCCGCCCAAGAAGTGTTGCCCCATGAGGAATTTAGATCCATCGAATTCGTATAGTCCTTATCTTTGATAAGACCTCGCTCGTGATTGAATTCATCACCATGTATTTCAGCTGCTGTTGTATTTTTCACCAAAGGAATTCTAATGGAGCTCATGGTCTCAATCCAATATGTGGTGGAATTAGCGACAAAGATCTTTTCAAAGGCTTCACGTAAAAGGAGATCATTTTTCGACCTTAAATCATCAGATAAAAACTCTTCCTGTAAACCAAGGTTTGAAAACTCCTCTATCCTGCAAAGTGTTTCCCATTCCCTGTTAGAAGAAATACTTAAAAATACCCAACTGTCTGAGGACTCGTACAACCCAGTTAATGCATTTAACCCGCGAACTCCTGGTCCGCCGATATCATTCCTCACGTAATTTTGGTGCGTGACATGATACTGGCCAGATATTGTGGCCGAGGTATAAGACAAAGCTGCTTCAACCTGCTGGCCCCGCCCAGTTTTTTCTCTTTCGAGAAGGGCCATCATTATCCCGTATGCTGCGGCAATACCAGTTCCGTAGTCATTTAAAGTAAATGTGGCCGGCCTTGGCTGCCCTTTGCCACCGCTATTGCGTAGCTGAACCCCTGTGGCTGCCTGGGCGTTTTGCTCGAAACCCGGTCTAAATTCCCAAGGGCCCGATCGGCCGAAACAGTTAATAGATGCGTAGACAAGGTTAGGGTTTCTGGCCTTGAGTTGTTGGTAGCCTATCCCCAACCGATCCGTTACCCCCTTCCTAAAGCCTTCTAAAATGACGTCGGCTGAATCGACTAATTTGAGAAATGTTTCTAATCCGTCTGGGTTCACGATGTTTAAAGAGATACTCCGTTTGCCTCTACCAACGTCTAACCAAGGAGTCAATTGAGGCGGGCGATGTTCGGGGTCAATTTTTATTACCTCGGCACCATATTGTGCGAGTGTTTTTCCACAGGTTGGCCCGGCTAGCACAATGCATAAATCCAAAACTCGGATACCGTCTAGAGGTAGCTTAGTCATCGATTCACCTCAGGTTGAGGCTTTTCGGTTTGTGAAGCTCTGGCAGAGGTTAAAGTTCCATGATCATGGTTATAAAGACGGACAATTTTTCCTGCCTGTTTCATTTTTCCGAAAGTAGGGTCCTCAATAGTGACAGTGGCGCCTGAGGCCATGGAGTGTTCAGAATCCAACCATTCGTCTATAGTCCGGCACATTGTTCCTGGAATGCCCAATTCGTCCATGATGTTTTCCCACTCCAAGGCGGGTTTATTTTTCCATATCTTAGTAAATTGGTTGATCCAGCGGTTCCGGTCTGTTTCATTAGATAATAGGTTGTTTATATCAGTGAGCGGTTCTAGCCATTCAGTATGGCCAATATTGTCCAGAAACGGTTTTAAGAACCTAGAGAAAGAGATGTTAACGTTAATCCACCGTTTGTCTTTGCACTGGTAAAATCTTTTTATAACAGGATGACCTTCCTGGTTTCCGGTGCTTCTTTTTGAATGTCGGACTAGGGCTGTTCCCATTCCTTGATACATAGCATCATGGACAGGAACGGTAATTTGCTGGCCAGTGCCCTGTTTTTTCCTGTGGTACAGTGCAGCCACAACGGCTGTGGAAGCTGTTATGGCTGCAAATGTACTGGCGTAAGGCAACCCATGGAACGATGGCCCTTCTCCGGCAACCGGAAATTCGCCTGATGGATTGAAAGAATAGATCCCTGAGGCTGAGGCAACGATTCCTTCGTCTGGAGGAAGGTCTTCATAGATATGTCCTTTTGGAAACCCGGGCAAGGAAACACATACTAGACCTGGATTATCTTTTGCCAGAGAGTTATAAGATAGATTAAAGCCTTTGTAGCAGTCAGGGTGGTTATCGTAAATAATTACATCGGCGCCGGCGGTATGTTTAATAAACTCTTCTTGCCCTTGGTGATCACTCACATTTATTTCGAGGGACTGTTTCCCTCTGTTCCAGATTGAGATTGCGTGACCTTCAAACCGCATAGGATAATCTTTCGGAGAATCAATTCTAACCACCTCAGCCCCCTGGTCAGACAATAGCATGCCTAAAATGGAACCTACAGGGTACGAACTAAACTCAATAACTCTATATCCAGTTAGGGGACCTATCCTATTCACTCCTTAAATATTGGGCCAATATGTGGCAAATAAGCCTAAAATCAAATTATACAGGAGGTGAGAATTCTCTGAATAAGTACCTGAGGTAACTTATCCTAATGAATAAAAACACCAATCGAATATAATTAATCTATGAAAAATACTATCAACCTGCCAATTGAAATAGTGATCGCAACGCGTAATTCAGGAAAGATGGATGAGATGTCAGAAATGTTGTCCAACAGCGCCTATAAGCCTCTTTCTCTTGAACAAGTCCGAGTGGTTGAAGAAGTGGAGGAAACAGGAACAACTTTCAAAGAAAATGCTATTTTGAAAGCCGAAACCTATGGCAAATTAGCCGGTAGATTAACTCTGGCGGATGATTCCGGAATAGAAGTAGATGCGTTAGGGGGGTTACCTGGAATTTATTCGGCCCGATATGGCGGTGACGGCAAGAATGACCATGATAGGAATCGACTGTTGTTATCAAATCTAAATGGAATAGCAGAAGACGAACTAACAGCTAGGTTTCGATGTGCTGTTGCTCTATGGAACCCTATTGATGATACTGTTGTGACATTTGAGGGCAAAATTGAGGGCAGGATTACCAGGAATGCGAAAGGAAGGAATGGATTTGGATATGATCCCCTATTTTTCTTTCCTGAAAAAAACAGGACCTTGGCAGAATTGACCTCACAAGAAAAAGAATCCGTTAGCCACAGGGGAGAAGCTATGAGAAAGGCGATAACTTATATGAAAGAAAATATTTTTAGTCTCCTTGAAGACTAAAAATGGGAAACATCCCAATATTTGACACATTCAACCGACCACTGCGAGATTTAAGAATCTCTGTTACGGATCGTTGTAACTTTCGATGTCCGTACTGTATGCCGGCAGAAATTTTTGGAGATCGGTATGAATTTCTTCCCCGGGCAGATCTGCTAACTTTTGAGGAAATTACTCGCATTGTAAATATTGCTGTTGGACTAGGGGTCACAAAGGTGAGAATCACTGGAGGGGAGCCTTTAGTACGTCAAAACATAGAGCAATTGGTAGGTATGATTGCATCTGTGGATGGTGTCGAAGATTTAGCTATGACGACAAATGCCTATTTGCTATCTGGGTATGCACAAAAATTGAAAGACGCAGGGTTGCACCGGATTACCGTTAGCCTTGATTCCCTCGACGACGACATTTTTCAGAAGATGAATGGAAGAGGATTTAGCACTGCTCGGGTTTTAGATGGAATAAAGGCAGCGAAAGAAGCAGGGTTGAACCCAATTAAAATTAACGCTGTTGTACAAAAGGGAGTCAACAATCACACTGTTGTGGGGTTGGCAGAGTGGTGCAGGAGTAATGGGCACACTCCTCGGTTTATCGAATATATGGATGTTGGGACGTTAAATGATTGGAAGCTAGAGCAGGTTGTTCCTGCTAACGAAATTGTTGACATAATAAGACAAAGATTTCCTGCTGATCCGGTAGGTCCTACTTACCCTGGGGAAGTCGCCAAAAGATATCGCTATAAAGATGGGCAAGGAGAATTTGGTGTTATCTCTTCAGTATCCCAGCCATTTTGTGGAGACTGCTCACGGATGCGACTGTCTCCGGAAGGAAAAGCGGTCACCTGCCTTTTTGCAGAATCAGGGACTGATATAAGGAAATGGTTACGAAACGGATCTACTGATGATGAAATCAGAAACACCATCATTGGGATCTGGGGTAAGAGAGAGGATCGTTATTCTGAAGAACGATCTGAAAAAACAGTAAAAAGAAAAAAAGTGGAGATGTATCACATTGGAGGATAGAAATAACTTAGGAGAAATTCCAATAGTTATATATACCGATGGTGCATGCCTGGGGAACCCTGGTCCTGGCGGCTGGGGGGCCGTCATTTTTGAAAATGGAAAAAAACAACAACTTCATGGAGCAGAAGAAAACACCACCAATAACCGAATGGAGATTACGGCGGTGCTTGAGGCTTTAAGAACCATTCCTAGAAATGTCGATGTGAGAATTTTTTCTGATTCAACCTACGTCATAAATACCATGACTAAGAATTGGAAGAGAAAGAAAAATCAAGATTTATGGCCTCAGTTAGATAACGAGGTAGAGGCTAGGAACGTTGAATGGGAATGGGTGAAAGGTCATTCTGGTGATCGTTTTAATGAAGAAGCGGACCAATTGGCGTATAGGGAAGCCTCAAGGGTGGCTAAAGAAAGATAGCAGCATAATATTTACATCAGAGGAGCCAAAAGTGTCTACAGAAAAAAAATTAACTCATGTTAATAAAGCCGGCGCTGCCAATATGGTTGATGTAGGATCAAAGCCAAACACAGAGAGAATTGCCGAGGCGAAAGCCGAGGTATATATGGAGGAAGCAACCATAGCTCTGATTCGGGACAATTCTTTTGATAAAGGAGATGTGATAGCCACGGCTCGTATCGCTGGCATAATGGCTGCTAAGGAAACCTCTAAATTGATACCACTATGTCATCCCTTACCAATCAGCCAGGTAAAGGTAGATATTCAATTGGATGAAGAAAATAAGAGGGTTAAAATCGCCTCTATCGTTAAAACCAATGGAAAAACTGGGGTTGAGATGGAAGCATTGACAGGAGCCTCTATAACCGCACTCACGATCTATGATATGTGCAAAGCTGTCGATAGAAGTATGAACTTTAGGGTATGGCTTGCTACCAAATCAGGAGGGCAATCAGGTAATTTTGTCTCTGAACCTCCTTCCGCATAAGGCGACCGGTCCTGAAGAGCAAACATGAACAACTCAAGGACTCGGTATCATGGGCTAGATGCCTTGAGGGGAACGGCAATGGTTTTGGGAATAGTCCTTCATGCTGCCCTTCCATACATTCCGGGTATCCCGTCATCCATTTGGCCTTCTGATAATAGTTCTTCATACCCGATAAAGATTGTTTTCGAATTCATCCATATGTGGCGAATGCCATTGTTTTTCATGTTAGCCGGTTTTTTTGCTAATTTGATTATTACTCGTAAGTCCTGGATGTTCTGGTGTAATAACCGGTTTTTGCGAGTTGGGCTACCTATCGCGGTATTTTTTCCTGTTATGAGCCTAACACTACCTTGGATTTGGAAATATGGACAAACCGGGGAATTTTACTTTTTCTACTCGAATACAGGTCAGCCTTTTCATTTGTGGTTTTTATGGCATCTTTTAATATTTGTCTTATTTTCGACTCTATTTCGAATGCTCAGCAAATCCTTTGTTGCTTTAATGCGCCTGTTAAATGGCAACAGGTTGGAGGTATTAACCTCATTTCTTTATAAACTTAAAAACGTTATAGCAGTAATCATTTTTAAATCTAAATTCCCAATCGGATTTATGCTCGCATGCGGAATAACTAATTTATGGGCAGGAGGAGAGTTAATAATAAATCCTTTTGGTAGTGGGTTATATTTCCTCTTTGGCTTTAGCCTCTATAAAAATCCCTCTTTGTTTTCTTTCATAAAAAGGGAATGGAAATACTATTTATTAATCGCTATTTTCATCTTTTCTTTGTATATAGCGTTCGATATGAGAGGAGTCAAAGATATAACGGAAGTGATTTATCAAACGGGGATAGGAGAAAACCCAGCTCCGGATGTAAGTCTATTTGTACTGACACGGTATAGTATGGAAACTATTGGTGCCGTCTTGTTTTCAATTGGATTTATCGGTTTGGCGGAAGACAAATTTGGTTCTTATAGTCGTTTTTCCCGATTTATTTCCGATGGTTCATATTGGATGTATCTGATTCATTTACCTGTCGTCGCATTTACGACATTCTTCATGTTTGGGTGGCCAATATACCCAGAAATTAAATTTGTCATAGCAACAAGTTTTACTGCTGGGGTTTGCCTAGTAACTTATCGGTATTTTGTACGTGCTACTTTCATAGGCCTATTTTTGAACGGTAAACGACACCGGGGATCGAATTTTGGAAATGTGTGTTCTGCCTGTGGAACGAATTTACAAAATCCGGAACGATTTTGTACTGAATGTGGCATCGAACTGTCTCATTAAAATGTCATACTTTGGAGCAGGAAGAAGGGGTGCTAAACAGATGGAAATGCATTTCTGTCGACAAAATTGTTAACTTTATAAAAATGCTACTAATCAGGGGGTAATTTAATGAAAATAACCAATATAGATACGTTGATAGTGGACGCTGGCTGGCGACCCTGGACCTTTGTTAAAGTTGAAACTGACGAAGGTATTACAGGTTGGGGAGAATGTAGTGATGGAAAATCTCCGCACGGGATTGAAGGTGTTATCAGGGATTTGAAACCTGTGTTAATTGGCAAAGACCCGTGTGCCTTTGAAATGAGATTTCAAGAAATGTATATAGGAACAAGAGCCAGTAAAGGCGGGATAGCTGCCAAGGCCTTAGCAGGGTTGGATTGTGCTTTTATTGATATTAAAGCTAAATCATTAAATATATCTGTGGCAGAGTTATTCGGCGGACCAACTAGAGATAAAGTGAGAGTTTATTGGTCTCACTGTGGTTCGAGCAGGATCAGGCATACGGATATTCTAGGAACTCCGCCTATAGAGACTTGGGATGATGTTACTAGGTTAGGTAAAGAAGTTAAAAGCAAAGGGTTTACAGCTCTGAAAACCAATGTGTTGCTTCCCGGCCAGAATGCAACATTTGGAGGAGGCTCTTTTGGTGGGGCTGGAAGTACAGATCAAATAGCTCCAAAATGGCTAATTCCCCATATAGAAACGCTTATTGGCACTTTTAGAGATGCTGTTGGTGATGATATAGATATTAATTTGGATTTAAATTTTCATTTTAAAACAGAAGCTTGTTTGAGAATCGCTAAAGTGCTCGAGAAATTTGACATGTTATGGCTAGAAATCGATATGTATGATCCTTTGAGTTTAAGGCAGATTAAAGATTCTACCGATACTCGGATTTGTACCGGAGAGAACCTGTTTTACATGAGTGATTACCTGCCTTATTTTGAAAATCATTCCGCGGACATGTTTATGATCGATGTTCCGTGGAATGGCTTCAGTCAGTCCAAAAAAGTTGGAGACTTAGCCGAAGTATTTCAGCATAATGTGGCCCCTCACAATTATTATAGTCATCTGTCTACATTTGTTAGTGCCTCACTATGTGCTTCATTACCCAATGTTCGGATAATGGAAATAGATATCGACGATGTTCCATGGAAGGATGATTTAACCACTTCCACCCCCGAAGTAATAGACGGATATATGACAGTACCAAATAAACCCGGCTGGGGAGTTGACATCAATGAGGAAGTAGCCAGGGCTCACCCCTGGGATGAGAGTAAGATAATGTCTGTTCAATCGACAGGCTATAAAGTGATATAGGCCAAAGATAATTTGGTATAAATAATGCCAGATTGACACCCTTCATTTGTCTAAAATAGATATCTAGTGGGTAAGGGGTTGCCAACTGTGGTAGAATTTTATACTTATTGTTAGCAGGATAGGCAATTTTGCATATCCATTAGTTTAGAAGCAGGAAGAGAAGAAGTGAACATATACGTTGGAAATATCTCGTACGGGACTGGGGAAGATGATTTAAGAGATTTATTCGCTAGGTACGGCGAGGTGAGCGCAGTTCGTGTCATCACTGACAGGGACACAGGTAGATCCAAAGGATTTGGATTCGTCGAAATGGCCGATGATGATCAAGCGAAAGAGGCTATTGCAGCTTTGGATAGCAATGATTTCATGGGTCGTGATCTTAGAGTTAATGAGGCTCGGCCTAGAGAACCCAGATAGGCTTTTGCGAAAACCGAGAGCCTTGCAAATCAGTAAGGCTCCCCGGTTACCCGGAATACCCCGTCGATTACTAATTATCTACTGACCTACAATGCTGTGAAATATTGTAGGTAAGTTGGTGGTTTGTTCGATAATAGCTATTATTCAGGAGATGTGCAGGCAAATGAATGATGTTAATGCTTCTGGGCTAAAAACTGTGGGAACAGAACCTTACTATGGTACTTTTCAAGGAGAGAAGTACATCCTTAAGTATAAGGACGGAACCGAAAAACCCGTAGAGGAAATGCAGGTAAAATCAACTATAACTTCTCCTGCCGAAAATGAATCTTTGAAATGCTGTGCTGATTATCACATCAGCGGCAACGCATGGTCGGGTCGGACAGACATAGCGAAAGTAGAGGTTTCTGTTGACTCCGGGAACAGTTGGCATGAAGCCAAACTTATAGGCCCTTCAGAACAATATTCATGGCAGCAGTGGAATTATAAATGGACCCCAAATACACCTGGTGAACACATCCTTTTATCTAGAGCCACCAATAGCGATGGAGAGCAACAGCCCCTAGAATCGGTTTGGAATGAATTGGGCTACGCCGTAAACGGCTCGAAACCTATAAAAATAGTTGTTTCGTCTTAGCTGGCAATCAAATTCGCCTATAGGGAGGCTCATTAGTTGTCCTGGGTAAAAGAAGATCCTAAATATGCCGATATTGCTAATGTCATTAAATGCATGTCGATAAATGAAGAAGCGATGAATGCGGTGTGGGATATGGGGAATAAAATTAGTTTTGGCTCCTCCGCATTGACTAGGGCTCAAGAAGAAGTAATAGCGACCGTAGTTTCCTCTATAAATCACTGTAAATATTGAACTGTATCCCACGGAGAGTATCTCCGCCAGGCGACAGAGGATCCCGAAATGGCATCTATTGTGATGCAGGATTATGGTGACGCTGTTTTAGATGATGAAACACTGGCTATAGTTGAATATGTAGAAAAGTTGACCAAAGAGCCTTCTGAGATGACGGAAAACGATATCCAAACTCTTAGAAAGGCAGGGTTGTCAGACAATCAGATTCTTTCGATAGTCATGATAACGGCTATGTTTGCTTTTATGAATAGACTTGCTGATGGGTTGGGGGTGGAAATAGAAGATGAGAAAGGGGCCTTTGTAAACTCTTGGCTTCGAACCTCCAACAACTCATCCTCCTGGTTGCATCATCAACCAAGAGAAAGAGTGTAAACAAAAGAAATTACAGACCTAAATTTGAATCGTGTTTAAGTCGACCTTTTTTGAACGAATCCACTCGTCAATATCAGATCGGAAAAATCGCCACTGATGCCCTACTCTGTTAGCCGGGATATCACCAGCCTTTAATAACTTATAAATAGTCATTCTATCCAGTTGCAGATAATCTGCTAATTCCTTGGTAGTCATAAGATCGTTGCTGACCACGGCTACACCTCCCTGAGGCTTTATACTAAGTCATATTAAACTAATATGACATATATATTCAGTATTTATGTAACTAATTAGACTATTTATGATAAGAATAATTCATACGTCCGTCAATCCATATTGAATTCATGAATTAGGTTTCTGAGAGCGGCGCTCTTGATGTCGTCAAATGGCCGATCGAAGAGATGAATTGGAGAATAGCCATCAAAAGAAATACTAATCGCATTCCCGATATAAAAGTGCTTAAGATTCTGCTTCCGGTCTCAGCTATCATGACCTCCTCTACATTTGAAGAAAAACCAGCAGAAATCATTGTTCCACTAACTATAGCTGTAGCTATAGCGATACCTGTAACGTTACCGGAGTTTCGGGAGAGATTGACTAAAGCAGATGTAACACCGTATTTATTTCCAGTGGCAGAAGAGAAGATGGCAGCGCTATTGGGAGACATAAATATTCCAGACCCTGAGCTCATAATCACAATGGCTAAAATAACGAACCAAATCGAGGTACTATCAGCCATAAAAGCCATCAATAATAATCCACACCCTGCAAGTAATAATCCTAAGGTGGTGAATAGCTTAGTACCATATTTATCAGATAGGTTGCCACTTAATGGACCTAAGATGATACGGCTTATAGCATTTGGAATGAGCACCCATGAAATTTGTGCCGGGGTTAGCCTTAAAGCGGCTTGAAGGTAAAACGTAATTAGAAATCGGAAGGACGTTACCCCTAAGAAAGAGATGTAGCTAGAGCCAATTCCCACTGAAAATAGTCTACTGCGGAATAAAGACAAATCCAGCATAGGTGAGGATGATTTTAATTCCCACCAAATAAAAGTTGTAATTAGTCCAATAAAAATCAGGAAACCTGCCATAATAGGAAGAGAGAACCATCCCAACTCAGCCCCATTTGATAAGGTGAGAAGGAACACAAGGAGGGTGGAAGAGGATAAAGTCGCCCCCAGCCAATCAAAGCTTTTATCTCCTTGAGTCGCTCCCCGAAACCTTGATGAATCCAATAAAAGCGCCGTACCTAAAAATGTGATGGCACACAACGGTACATTAATCCAAAAAATCCAATGCCAGCTAGCGTAGGTTACTAGAAACCCTCCTACTATTGGACCGATTATCCCCCCCGTACCAATAATGCTTCCATGAGCTCCCAGCCCTTTTCCCCGTTCTCGGTCTGAGAATACAGAGGTTACCATTGCCATTCCGTTGGCTTGGGTCATTGCTGCTCCAACTCCTTGAAAAATGCGAAAGGGAATCATCAACATGATGGGGTGAGCATACCCGAGGTACTGGGCAATAGCTGGGGAACTGCCCGAAAATAGGGCCATTGAACCAAATAGCACAACACCTAATAAATACATTGGTTTTCTGCCGATAATATCGGATAGGCGTCCCATCGGTAATAACAACGCACTGATGGTTAAGGATTCGGCCAGAACGACCCATTGAATCGTGGTTAAGGATACGTCAAATTCTCTGGCAATTGTTGGTAGAGCGATACTGATACTTCCATGATGAATCACATTAGTCAGTGAGCCCAACCCAATTGCGGCGAAAACCAGCCATTTGTAGTTGGAGGAAGAGTACGCAAGTTTCAACATCACATTAATTGTACTCTTAGCGTACCGTGCCTGCACCTTTGAGTATATACTGCGTCTGGAGTAAAAAAGGAGCCAAAAAACATGTTAACCACATCTATTACAGGAACACCCTCCGAAGTGTTAGTCGAGCAGCTAGTAGCTTCGGGAATTAAATATGTTTTCTACAATTCAGGATCTAGAGAGGCGTTATTTTTTGATGCTTTGAACAGCAACCCCAATATTGATGGGATTTTGGCACTGCATGAAGGCTCAGTGGCTTCCATGGCAGGAGCATATACTCAAGTAAATAGTGAACCCGCCGTCATGGTGGTTCATTTAGGTGCAGGGTTGGCCCAATGCATGGGGCAGCTATATAACATTTGGTTTGGAGGTCTACCTGTAGTTGTAATTACCTTTGCTGGAGACACAGGCAGTTTTACAGATAGAATAAATCTAGATTTGGATTCAAGTTATAGCCCTGCCTCGATTTCAGTCCCCATGGTAAAGGAAACATGGACAGTAATTGAACCTGAGGGCCTTCCTGCGGCTGTTGACCGAGCATTGAGGGTAGCAACGACTCCACCTTTTGGTCCGGTTCATTTGGCAGTATATGACAAAATGCTGGAAAACCAACAGGTTTCAACAGAGATAATTCACGGCGGTGCCAAAAACATAAAGGCGGGAAATGCAACGGATCAAGACATTGTAAAAATACTTGATGCTCTTGATAAAGCAGATAAGCCCCTTCTATATGTGGGCGATGGGGTTTGGAAAAGTGGAGGCGACAAATTGGCTGCAGAACTGGCTACTCATTTTGGAACGGTAATCGCCTCACCGGAAACTGACCTAAGAGGTATTTCCCTCAAACATCCCCAGCACATTGGCATGTCAAATACGGCTTTCGACTCATACGAGCCTGATGTAATTATCTCCCTTGGGGTAAGGCATCAAGGTTCGGGGAAAAAGGAAGATTTTGAACCTCTGAGAAAGACCAAACAAATTTTGGCTTTGGGATCTGGTTTGGAATATTTGAAAAACTATCCCGGGTTAGAAATGGGAATCATTGCTGATGAGGCCTCCTCTATATCGAGAATGCTAGAAATAGCCAAAAACGACTACAAGGCAGATAGATACTCTAAACGAAGAGAGAAAACTTTAACCCTCGTGGAACAGCAACGTTCTAAACTTCGAGATTCTTTGATGCCGTCCTATGAAAAAGGTAGGGTGCGAGCTACCCTTCTAGTCGATGCAATAGATACAGAATTAGAAAAAATAGGGGGAGGATATATTACCAATGAGCAATTTGCTGCGAGGTATGATGCCGTGGGTCCGGGATTGTCAGAACGAAATAACATTTTGATGAAAGGGGCTGGTGGATCAGAAGGATGGGGCGTAGGAGCCGGCATTGGTGCAAAATTGGCGGTTGGCGAAAAGCCTGTCATTGGGTTAGTAGGTGATGGATCCCTTTATTATGCCGATTCAGGACTGTGGACAGCGGTACATCATAACGTGCCCCTTCTCTACGTAATACCTAATAACGGAGCCTATGGAATCGTAGCTGGATTCTTTGGTCAGAGTGGCGGCAGAATGTCGGACACGGGTAATTATCAAGGCGTTGTTTTAGATGGTATAGACCCCGTTAAGATTGCGGAGGCATTTGGCATGGAAGGTGAAAGAGTTGATGATGAAGATAAGCTGAATCAGACGATCGAAAAAGCGCTTGAAATAGTCATGAAACAAAACAGACCTTATTTACTAGATATTCGCCTTCCTCTTGGGTTACCGGAAGGTGGCGTAGCCGATCAGCAGTATCGGATGAAGTAATAAAAGACCTGAGGTAAATCCCAGGTCTTTTATTGTTTTGCTTTAAGTGGAGGTTAGGTGCCCCTCAGCCTTGGATCCAAGGCGTCCCTTAACCCATCTCCGAAAAGGTTGAAGCCATATACGGCAAGGGATAAACCTACCCCAGGCCAAATTGCCATCCAAGGTGCAAGGATAAAATAGTCTCTCGCTGCGCCGGACAACATACCACCCCATGATGGTCTAGGTGGCGGTACTCCGAGTCCCAAATAACTAAGAGAGGCTTCTGTCAATATGGCAATACCCAATGCACTCGTTGCTATTATCAAAAAAGGTGCAACACACTGTGGGGTAATATGCTGAACCATTATGCGGATATTGTTCGCACCAATGGCCCTGGCGGCATCCACGTATTGAGTTTCTTTGACGGTCAGAGCCTGAGCCCGGACAACCCTATTTGCTCGTGGTATTTGAACTACTCCAACAGCGACTATTATATTTTCTATGGTCTGCCCCAACACCGAAGTAACAGCCAACGCTAAAATTAAGGTTGGAATTGACATTAAGGCGTCCATGGCTCTTTGTATAATCTGATCTGTTTTTCCGCCGAACCATGCGCTAATCACACCGAGAACCCCCCCAAGCCCTGATCCAAATGCTACGGAGAGAAAGCCGACCATTAGTGATACTTGTGCCCCAATGGCCATCTGAGCCCAAATATCCCTGCCTTTGTCATCGGTTCCCATAAGGAAGGTTGAAAATGGCTCCCTTTCACTTGAACTTAAAGGACTCTGGAGTTTATCAAAAAGTCGCCATTCAATGGGGTCATACCAGGTAATTAATTCCGCTGCTGCTGCCATAAAGCACATAATGATAATGATAAAAAGCCCAGCTGCCGCCAAAGGACGCCTCGCTGTAAACTTCAAAGAAGCTGACAGTAGTCTTATCGGTAATGAAGGAGTTGAGTCCGCAATTTGTGCTAATTCTGTTGACATTTAGTTCCCTATGCTTCCGATTTATTGATATCTCACTCGAGGGTCAAACCACCCGTATGAAATATCTATTAGTAAGTTTACAAATACCACAGCTATAGCAAAGAAAAGGGTAATTGACTGTACTATTGGAAAGTCTCTAGCAAGCATTCCCTCAAGGATAAAACTTCCAAGTCCAGGCATTGAAAAAACCCTTTCCATTACAACTGAGCCACCCAGCGCGAGTGCAGTAGTTATACCGATTACTGTTATCACAGGAATGAATGCGTTTTTAAGTGCATGCCGGGCGGTAACTACGTACGTGGTGAGACCTTTTGCCTTTGCTGTGCGGATGTAATCTTGTCTTAGGACCTCCAACATGGTTGATCTCATCATTCGCGCTTTTGTGGACGCGCTGATGTAGCCAAGCATTATCGATGGCCAGAAGAACTGTTGTATGTTCTGCCACGGCTCTTCTGTTATTGCGAATGAGCCCAATTGTGGATTCCACATAAAAAAATATGCGCCGCCTAATAAAAGTAATGTGGCACTCCAGAAGGATGGTAATGACAGACCAGCTAAAGACGCTACACGAATACTGTAATCCAGCCATGAATCTTGCTTGAGAGCCATAATTATTCCCGCTGGAAGACCCAAAATAATGGCGATTATCTGAGAAAATATCACTAGTTCAAGTGTTACTGGGAACTTTAATTTAAATTCGTCAAAAACATCCCTTCCTGTAAATAGTGAGTCACCCCAATCACCAACTACGTATCCTTTTATCCAGGTGCCATATTGAATATGTAAAGGGGCATTAAGTCCGAGTTTTTCACGTATTTCTTCTAAGTCTTCTTCCGAAACATCAATTCCCTCACCGCCGGAGTTTGCTTCTGCGATCATTAAGGCTACATCACCAGGGGCGATTCTTAGCAGGGCAAAAATCAACGCAGAAACTGTGAATAGGGTCAATACTCCAAAGAGGAGTCTTCGAATCAAATATTCCTTCATTTTGCCTGTTCCCTGCTGTGGTGTTTCTTATTCTTACTCGCTGCATTATATATATGAAAGGGAGAGTAAGCTATTTTGAAGCTATCTAGTTAAGTTGTTACTTGAAAGCGGCTCGCTAACCCGGAAAGGTCAGCGAGCCGCTTTCTATTTTTTTTTGTCATCGAAGAGTGAGACTGCGAGTATATTTGACTCGGCCTCACCCTTCGAAACTATTTATATGGTTAGTTTCTGTCTAACCACATCCTCTCCCACTGTGCCCATTTATTCTGGGATGGGTGAGGATACAATTGCCAGCCTTTAACTTCATTCGACCAGGCTGGGAATATGTAGGTCCATGGATATGGAATAGAGTACATGGCCTCTGTTGCCAAGATTCTCTCTATGTCGTGCACTAGTTCTACACGTTTTGCCACATCCAGTTCACTGGACTGTTCAAGAGCTAATTTTTCTAGCCTGGCTGCCAATTCTGGGTCAGCAGTTTCTCGGCCTGTGCCACGGTAGTACCAGCTTTCTTTGTCTTTGACCAAGTGAATCATGTAGAAGTCATCTGGGTCAGCAACGTTGGTTCTAACCTTGGAACCATAGTGAATGTCGTAGTCGGCCTCTTTACCACGAGTGCTTTGTACAGCACTTTCTACAGAGGCAATAGTTACTTCTACGTCAAGGTTTCTACTCATCTGGTCCTGGAAATATAAGCATCCGTCTATGTACATCTGTGCACTTTGTGCCATACATTCAACGCTGAATCTGTTTCCAGCTCCAAGCACTTCATCTACTAAACGATTTGCCTCTGCTATGTCAGCGACCTTTCCGTCACCTCTTCTCCAGCCAGGCAATTCGCCTAGCTCGGAATCTGGCAGAGCCCAGATACTTCCTGGTGGCATCCACAGGGTGTGCCTATGCACACCTGACACGCCAGCGGCCATGTTGAAATCTACCCAGTCATCACGGTCGAGCGCTAAGTGCATTGCCATTCTGATCTTAGCATCGTTAAATGGCTCTCTTTCCATGTTGATCTGGATGCCTTTACCCCAAGAATGGAGGGCTGGCATAATCGTGAATTTATCTGCAAATCGTGCTTTTATTTGCTCTACGTGAGCTGGCAGCAGAGATGCGCTACCTTCACCATAGTAATCAGTCTGTCCTGTGATAAGGGCAGAGAATCTAGCTGTGGCGTCTGTGATGATGAACTGATCTTGACCTTCAGTCAAAGGCAGTCCCTCTCTCCAGTAGTCAGGGTTTGCCCTGACCTTAGACTGCACGTCAACCTCAAATTCAGTAGGAACAAAAGCTCCTGTTCCTGTTCCAAACAAGAATGTTTCAGGTGTAGTCTCATCGAGCATGTCGATGTATGCAATTTCTAGGTCAGGATGAGTACCTTCCTGCCTTATATAGGCAATGAAGTCCTTGTCCATATTATTAGGGGAACCTAGCATTCCTGCGAACTGAGGCAGTGTTCTAGCTAGAGCTTCCTTAAATTCAACCTTAAACGTATAGTCGTCAACACACGATGATTTCTCATAGTGACCTAGGGCTGCTCTTGGCCCTGAGTGCAAAATTCCTTCTGGAGGATTTAAAGCATATTCCAAGCTGGCTTGTGCGTCCTCGCACGTAAAGCTATCCCCAGATACAGCTGATGCGATTTCAGCTGGAAGGTTTGGGTTGACTTGGAAATTAATGCCTTCCCTTAGCTTGAAAAGCACAGTGAGTCCACCGTCCTGAACTTCCCATGTCTCAGCAAGGTCACCTTCAATTTCGCCACCCAGTCCCTTCCAAGGGTCATACCTCAAAAGAGCGTTGTATGTAGGCAGGAACTGAGGGCCTTCAAAGCTATGTCCATAGTTTGGGTCATGTCCACTTAGCTTGTGAGAGGCTCCATATCGAAAAATTCCGCCTTTTATCGGTTGGCCCCATTCTGAGTTGTACCCTGGGCCGGACATATAAAGATCCATCCAGGTTTGCTCCGCCGCCTTCTGTACCGGTGTGGGTACTGCGGTTGCCTTAGCTTCTTTAGCGACCTCTTTTTGTACCAACGCAACCGGTGCAGGAGCTGCTGGAGCTGCCGCTGCTGGTTGTGCAGGAGCTGCTGGAGCTGCCGCTGCCGGAGCTGCCGCTGCCGCTGCCGGAGCTGCCGCTGCCGGAGCCGCTGGAGCGGCGGCCTCTTGAGCCGCACAAGCCATGAACAGTGATAGAACTGTTATGGCTCCCACCATCATGATTAATTTACTTCTCATCGTTTTCCTCCCATCTATTAAATGGTTTAGTTTCCTCGTTCCAAATTACAACACAGAAAACCGTCATCATTACACATGACGACTGATTAAACCATCACATATAATGATTGACTGTGGAGGAACAATAAGGGATAAACTAGATAAGGTCAATCTATATTCAAATCCTAAATCAACCTTTAGTCGTTTTATTCGGAATTTATATGTGGAATATATTTATGCCAAAATGTCTTAAGATAGCAAAAAATTAGTGGAATCGCTGACAATATGCCCTGGTTGCGGGCGGAGTAGTAACCCGGAGAAAATTTTTTGCCCTCATTGTAGGAGCCCATTAAGTAGAGGCCGTGCAGTGCCAGGAGAAGAAGGCGAAGCAATAGAAATAAACCGACTTCAGACTTTGAAGAGAGCAAAAAAGAAGAGGTATATTTTCAGAGGTGGCTTGGTCGCTGTTGTGCTGATTATTCTTGGATTACTGTTTTGGAACCCTGGGAATCAAAATTTTGAACCAACAACTGATATTTCTGCTCAGGTCACTGGGTTTGAGTGGAATATGTATCAAGGAGGTCCAGCACTTTCAGGTAGCAGAGATTTAAACCAGTTAGCGTTTCTTAATTTTTGCCTTTTGTTCGATTGTGTTTCTAATTCTGATTCTAATTTCGGGGATATTGTGTGGCGTTATCAGGCCAATGGAGCTATATCTTCTTCCCCTGCAGTCACCGACAAAGCTGTTTACATTACTACCGAAGATAGGCGAATTCTTGCATTAGAGATTGAAACTGGGAATCCGATATGGGAATACCCTGCCGAGGCACCTACAGATACTTCCCCAGCTGTAGCAGGTGACATGCTTTATGTTGCCCTGAGAGAGGGTAAATTTGTCGCCCTAGACCGAAATAATGGAACTGTAGTGTGGGATTTCCAAAGTAGTGAACCGTTTTTTTCGTCCCCGACAATTCATAATGGGCTTGCTTATATAGGGTCGGGAGATAAGAAGTTTTTCGCTTTTGATGCACTGACCGGAGAGCAAATTTGGGAATACGACGCTGGTTCAAGGATTGCTAATGCAGCTGCTGTTAATGAAGATGTTGTTGCTTTCACAACCCAAAACAATGTTGTGCACGTTGTGGATGCATTGAATGGTGACTTAAGGCTCGATTACCCCATCGGTTCCCCGTATAGTGCGCCTGCAATGGATGGAAAGTTGCTGTTCGTTGCTGATCTGAATGGTGTAGTTAGGGCCATTGATTGGACGAAAATTCAGTACCCCATGGAAAAATTAGCCCGTAGGTTTAGAATGACTATGTTTTTGTGGGGGTTTGAAGACACACCTCCTGTCATGAAAGGATTTGTTTGGAAATTTCGAAACCCGAGAGAGGTTTTTCAAAACACCCCGACAATTGCAAAAGGTATGGTCTATGTTCCCTCTCTTAACGGGAGTATCTACAAGCTCAGCGCTACAACGGGGGACATACAATGGAGGTATACCACCGACGGTACGATATCAGAATCAGTCTCGGTAGTCGGTGACCTTATGCTGACAGGGGATTCAACAGGTAAGATCCACGGTGTCGATGTGGAAACGGGAAAGAAGATATGGGAAATGCAACTAGACGGGCATATTTCCTCGACTCCGGTAGTGTCGGCAGAAATGTTATTTGTTGCCACACAAAACGGATCTCTATACGCGATTAAGTAGCATTTATGTGAGGTGATTTAAAGGTGGCAGATGTAACTGCGGACCAATTTAACTCCCACATTGCCGAAGGTAAAGACCTCTCTGGACTTAATCTTTCCGGCCTCGATCTGTCTAATATGCTAATGCAGAATTTGGTTTTGCGAGGTGCTAATTTTACTGGATGCGATCTTTCTAGGTCTGATCTCAGTGGTTCTGATTTAACTAGAGCCAATTTGAGAGGAGCAAATCTAGATGAGGCAATTCTTCGAAACACTATTTTCACAAGAGCTAATTTAACTATAGTTGACATGCGAGGCGCCGACTTGAGATGCGCTAATTTTGAAGGAGCCAACTTAAGTGGAGCACCCTCCAATTCCTGGCAGAGCACAGCGAGAGTCATAGGTGCCAATATGCATAAAGCTAATGCTCAAAATGCGAATTTCTCTAACTCAATTCTTGTTAGAGTCAACTTTAACTCGTCAAATTTGTATGGAGCTAATTTTGAAGGAGCAAATATAACGAGAGTATCTTTGCAAGATGCTAAATATGATATTGATGCGTTTGATAGGGCTATCGGTGTCTAAAATTCTAAAATTTGCTGATAGAAGCAATCAAATTCTCTGAATATTTATTGGAGGTACAGACTAATTGGACATAGGGCATCATGATCCCCAATTGCTAATTATAGGTCTAGGTAATCCTGGTCCAAAATACCAACAAACTCGGCACAATGCTGGATTTTGGGTGGTTGATTTTATCGTTAATGCTCTAAAACTTAAATTGAAAAGAAGCCATAAATCCACTCTTTTGGCAGAAGGGTCGCTGCGGGGTTTGGATATAGTGGTAGCGAAGCCTAGGACATATGTCAATTTAAGTGGTGAGTCTGCGGCGTATCTACTTTCTCGCTATTCACTTCCAACACAAAAACTCCTTGTGGTTTATGACGATATCCATATTGGTGTGGGAAAAATCCGATTGAGAGCAAATGGCAGCGCAGGAGGCCATAATGGCATGCGATCGATAATTGATTCTTTAAACACCCAAGATTTTCCTCGGTTGAGAATCGGTGTTGGAAAACCCGACCTTGGAGAAGATCAAATCGGCTATGTGTTAGGAAAACCTACCTTGCTTGAAAAAGAGACCATTGGGAAATCAGTCGCAGGGGCACTCGATTGTGTGGAGACTTTGGTAACAGAAAATATTAATGTTGCCATGGATCGTTTTAACTGATGTTCGTTAGGTAGATTGATGTATTTGGTGCAACGGCAAAAACATTATTTGACCGTTCTGTTTCTGTTAGCTTTTTTAGTGTTGAGTGCTGTCTCGTGTAGCCAGGAAGCCTTTTCCTTTGGATCCGATGCTTTGGAAAATAATAAGAGTTCCGTGGCATCAAATTTTGAAACATGGGTGCCCTTGGTGGCAATTCCCCCAGATAGGGATCTTGAAAATCTTTCCACCCAATACGGGTTTGGGCCAGATGAAATGTTATTACCCGTGAAATCAGATGATAAAAACGAAAATGTAGGAAAAAAGGAGGAGTTTACGGTAGTCAATTTGTCTCTTACAGAGTCCTATACAGTCGAAGGAGAGTTGGTTAATGTTACTGACAATGCCTATTGGTATGTCGATATAAACAGTGAGATTGACCGGGATTTGTATAACATAGTTGCGACGAAATGGGAGAAGATACATTCTGATTATTTTGCAACATACCACGTTCCGAAATTGACTATTCTAAATACGGCTTTAAATGGTGCGGCAGGATATTTTAGCGACGTTGATTCGTATCCTAGGTGGGTTCATACCAATAGCAACGAACGCCCTATGGTTTATATAGATCCTTCAAGAAATAAGCCAGGTTCGGACAGGTACATGTCGGTCCTAATTCATGAGTATCAACATTTCGTCAACAACGAAGCAGACCAGGGGGAGGAAGCTTGGGTAGATGAAGGTTTGGCGGAGTTAGCAGTGAGAAATATAGGCTATGAAACCCCTTTAGAAAAGTACTTTTTGGTTGATCCGGATACCCAGCTTAATTATTGGTCAGATGATCCTCGCAAAACACTAGCCCATTATGGTGCTGCTTCATTATTTTTTGAGTTTGTTAGCGGTAGGCTTGGAGGCTCTCAGTCCTTGAGGAGCTTGATAGAGGAACCGTTAGATGGGATCTTGGGAGTTGAGAGTTGGTTAGAAAAAAATGACACTCATTTCCATCAAGAATTTGGACAATGGATATTGGCTAACTATTTGGGATCAGAGACAGGTCAATATTCTTATCCGACACGAACTCTCAGATTGAGATCAGGAGTAGATGAATTAAAACCCGGCGAGAACACCTTTCGGGTTTCTCAATATGGAACTCGATATTTCGAGATTGACGTGAACGGAAGAAATATAGATATTCGGTTCGATGGGAGTGATTTTGTTAATCGTTTTAAAACCGAATGCCACACGCAATGTTGGTGGTCAAACAAGGGAGATTCTATCAACTCTTCTATGACAGCGTCACTTGATTTCACGAAAAAGAAAGAATCGTCACTGCACTTTGACTTATGGCACGATATAGAAGATGGTTGGGACTACGGCTATCTATCTGTGTCTTTGGATGAAGGAAATACTTGGAAAACTTTAAACATTCCCGGCACAACTTCAACCAATCCAGTGGGATCAAATTACGGAAATGGCTATTCTGGAAGAAGCGATTGGACGAGTCATATTGTTCACTTAGACGACTATGCTGGGAAAAAAATACTCGTGAGGTTTCAATATGTGACTGATGCTGCCGTTCATCTCGATGGGATGCTTATTAAGGCAGCTAGATTGTCTGAAAATGGTGAGCCATCTTCTTCAGAACACTTAAAATGGATTCCCTCTGGGTTTGTGCTAGTTGATGATATTCTTAAACAGAAATTTCTCGTCCAAATTGTAAAAAAGATGAAGTCTGGCCAATATATCATTGACGGCATCACCTTGGATGATTCTAATGAGACTCTATACACAATACGCGAGGATGAAAATTTAGATAGTGTTACTGTTGTTGTGTCTGGAATGACTGGATTGACTCAACAACCGGCTGTTTTCGATCTCGAAGTATCAGAAATCTTTGCCAAATAATTATTTGCTCATCGTTTTGTAAGCTCTCATGGGATGCTGCAAACGATTAGCTGCGAGTTCTAATTGACTGTAAATAACGATAAAAATGTGATTTCCATAAACTATAAATGGTTGGTATATGTCTCCGTTGCAGTAGGAGCATTTTTAACGGTCTCTGATCAAACGGGGACAAATATTGCAATGCCGAGGATTGCAGAAGATCTCTCTGCTGACCTACCGACTGTGCAATGGGTATACCTTCTGTATACATTGTCTATTAGTTCTTTTTTGCTACCAATGGGCCGTTTGTCTGACCTAGTCGGAAGGAAAAGTGTTTATTGTACTGGGCTGGCAATATTTTCAATTGGAGCGCTAGGGGCGTATTTATCTGGAATATTACCTATTTTATTGGCAGCTAAGGCTTTTCAGGGCCTGGGTGCAGCTATGGTCCAGGCAAATGGCATGGCTCTGATGGCAGAATCTTTTCCTAGAAACGAGAGAGGGAAAGCTCTCGGATTATATATGACGATTATTGGGATTGGAGCTACTGGAGGTCCTGTCATTGGGGGATATTTAATAGGTGCTTTTGGCTGGCGTTCTATGTATTTGGCTATCCTCATGTTTGGGGTAATGGCTCTTGTGCTTTCCTTTAAAATACTGAAAAAAGAGGAATTTACGTCCCGCCCCAAAAATTTGTCTTTTGATTGGATTGGAGCGACTTTATCTGCATCGGCATTAGCATTGTTCCTATTGGGTCTAACCTATTCCTATAGGTTAGGCTGGAGTAACCCCGTCGTCATAGTAGGCTTTTTGCTTTCGACCATATCGTTAGCTGGGTTTATATGGTGGGAAAAACGTAACCAAAACCCAATCGTTGATTTATCTCTTTTTTCCGTACCGGTATTTTCTCTTGGAATGGCCGCAAGATATTTGGCTTTTATGTCTGGGTCTTCGGCCTTTTTTCTTATGCCTTTTTATTTAATACAAGTGGTTGGACTTAAGGAATCAGAGGCCGCTTTAGTGTTGGCTCCTAGTTCGATTATGATGGCTATAACGAGCCCTCTTAGCGGGAGATTATCTGACAAAATAGGCACTAAGTGGCCGTCAGTGGCTGGTTTGGTTTGTTGGGCGGCGGCGGTGGCTGTTTACACCACATTAACTGTCGATTCTTCGCCTTGGATTGTAGTTATAGGGATGTTTTTACAGGGTTCTGGAAATGGGATATTTGGTTCACCAAATACAACTGCGGTCATGAATGTGGTGGAATCAAACAGATATGGTGTTGTTTCTGCCTTGTTGAACATGGTTAGGACATCCGGTAACTTGACCGGAATAGCTATGGGCACTACTTTGGTGGTTTTCACCATGGCTTCAATGAACTACCCGCCAGATTTGTCTTCTATTGAATCAGTTGGAGCCACATCCTATGGAGAGGGTCTGAAAATCGCATTCACCGAAGGCATAACTAGGGCTTTTTGGATTGGTACAGGAATCGTTGGATTTGCCGCACTTTTTACGGCTTTTAGACCCGAAAAACCAATTAAACAAACGAAAACTACCGGTACGCGTTAAGTCGCTGTTATACTTTGTTCCCAATAGCAAACCATACGGTATAAATGTAAGTAATAAGACTGGAAATGGGGTTGATATATGAGTGGATCTGATTACTCTTTCTCGACATTTTCAAAAAACGAATTCTACTCCCGATTAAATGCTCGATTAGTGGATATGGCGGAAATTGGATCTGATCTTAGAGTTGTAGACCTGGCTTGTGGAACTGGTGGTGTAACCCGTCTTATTTTGGAAAGAATAAACCGTACACGAGATACAGTAGTTATAGCGCTGGATCATTCGCAAACGGCATTAAAAGCTGCAATGGAAGATCTCAAAGATATTTCTGATAATGCGGTTAAATACGTCCAGAGTGGTGTTGAAAATGTGTCAGAAGCGGTGAAAGGTTCGGTAGACACCATTGTCTTTTGCAATGCTATTCATTACCTTCCTGATAAAGATAAAGTAGTTCATGACATTGGCACTGCCTTACGTCCGGGAGGGAAATTCGCATTCAATACCTCTTTTTATGAGGGTGGGCAGCATGAAGAATCCTCAGCCTTTTATAGTAAATGGATGTTCAAGGCTTTTCGAATCCTTAGGAAGGAGTATGGGTTGAAACCCAACAGAGCGGCAAAAGTGGAATCAAGGCGGCAACTGACCCCTGAGGAATACAGTGATCTCTTGGAAAGGAATGGGCTCACGATACTCAAGCAAAAGGTCGATACAGTACAGGTTCCGATAGAAGGCTGGTTGGATATAAGTACCTTTTCAGATTTCATAGAAGGTACAATGCCAGGTGTCCCGATGAATGAGGCTAGCGCCGCATTGCAGGAAGGAATAAGACAGACTTACTCCGAACTTAATGTTACCCACGTTCCTAGAAATTGGCTCGACATCATTGCTGTTAAACGCTGAGATACAATATTCCTATATACCCTTTTCCTATCAATACCAAGTTACAATAACTCGCACGTAATTCCACAATGACTGACTCATAATCAGGAAAATAATAGGAAACTATTTCATATTATCTTTTATGTAATCACATGCTTTTTCCATGTAATCTCCACACCTAAACCCGCTGTTGTTGATAACCACTTCCTCAAATGCAAAGGATTTCGTCCCTAGCCATCTCTATCCAGCGAGTATACTGCTCACCCACCTTTGAATAAGAGGTTAGCTTTTTGACATGCTAATTAAGTTGCCTAGATTGCTTACTTATCAAATAACTTAATCTATAATTGGTGTTCGTTACATTTTTGGTTCACTCAATATAGCGAGAGTATTTATGACATTGATAAATGAGCTTCCCGACCAGTCCGGCAGATATGGTCAGTTTGGCGGCAGATATGTCCCTGAAGTTTTAATGCCAGCTATAAACGAATTGGAAGAATCCTATCGTCAAGTTCAAAGTGACAATAAATTCCAGACAGAACTTTCCCAATTATTGATAAATTTTGTTGGTAGGCCTACTGAGCTCTATTTTGCCTCAAACCTTACTGAGAGATTTGGAGGTGCCAAAATTTTTCTTAAAAGGGAAGATTTAGCACATACAGGTGCACATAAAATCAATAATGCTTTGGGTCAAGGTCTTTTAGCTAGGAAAATGGGTAAAACCAGGATAATAGCTGAAACAGGAGCAGGGCAACACGGAGTGGCAACGGCTACGGTGTGTGCAAAATTGGGATTAGATTGTGTTGTTTATATGGGTGAAGAGGACATAAGAAGGCAGGCATTAAACGTTTTCCGAATGAAGTTGTTAGGAGCTGAAGTTATTTCTGTGGATTCTGGTAGCAAAACCCTTAAAGATGCTATTAATGAAGCGATGAGAGATTGGGTAACAAATGTCAATGACTCATATTACCTAATAGGAAGTGTTGTTGGTCCTCATCCTTATCCAATGATAGTGCGGGACTTTCAAAAAATCATAGGGTTAGAAACTAGAAAGCAAATATTAGAACAGATGGGAAAACTTCCTGATTATCTAATAGCCTGTGTTGGTGGTGGGAGTAACGCTATGGGATTATTTTATGATTTCATCGGCGATAAGGAAGTGAGGCTGGTGGGGGTGGAGGCAGGAGGAGAAGGTATTGAATCTGGTAGACACTCTTCGACAATTTCAGCAGGATCTATAGGGGTGTTACACGGGAGCATGTCCTATCTGATACAAAACGAGGATGGGCAGATTATAGAAACCCACAGTATATCGGCAGGGTTAGATTATCCAGGCGTGGGCCCCGAACATAGTTGGCTCAATGATAGTGAAAGGGCATCTTACGTCAGTGTGGATGATTCGCAAGCTTTGGAAGGATTTAAACTGATGTGTGAATTAGAAGGAATAATTCCAGCTTTGGAACCCGCGCATGCCATATACTATGTATCTCAGTTGGCACCTACCTTGAAGAAAGAGCAGATTATTGTAATAGGGCTATCTGGTCGTGGTGACAAAGATATGGAAACGGTAGCCTCGGAAATGAATGTTCAGGTGTAAGGCAACATGAAATATTTTGCCGCCAGGTTATCCCATGCCATTTTATGGAGAATTCCGCCTGTGCTTTTACTTATATTCTTTTTGGGCCCTTCAATAGGGGTGATGTTCAACCATCATTTTCCCGAACAAAATCCTTACCATCCCCATTTTGCCGACGGCTTAAAGCATTCCCATTCCGTTTTGGGCGAACATACACATGAAAAGGCAAATGCCTCACCTTCCTATAATGTAGCTCTTTTGGTCAAGAATGTTGGTATAAGTACATCAGGGATTCATATTGCTCTCATTTGTTTTGAGACTCAGGTACCATCGCCCCCATTTTCCTTGGCCAAATCATTGATTTTGACCATGGATATCTACGATGGGAGCAACATTAATGTAGAGACGCCTCCACCAATTCTATAGCGACGCTATAGAAATTCGGTGTATTTACCGATTCGAAGGTGGAGGTAAAAATGCTCTGGTTCCGCGCTGCTATATTTGTGTCGCTTCTATTCTTAGGTTTGTATAACCAATCAGGCACCTTGCTTGAAGCGAACGGTTCCATACGCTCGTATGAAAAGAAAGTAATTGGTGAATATGTAATTGGGTTAGGCACCACCCCACCTTCACCATCAATAGGTGTCACTCATTTTGCTGCTTTTGTAGAAAATGAACAGACAGGAACCAGGTACGTGGATGTTGAAATAGAGTTTGTATCTTCTTCCTCAACCATTGACCTGCCAGAGGTGGGACCCGAACTGATGAAAAATAGCATTATGGACCCTATGTATTACGAGATTGACACATCTTTTAATAAAGAGGGAGTGTGGTTAGTAATGTTGACTGTAAGAAGAGAGGGCAATGAGGTTTCCGTTGTATATGAAGTCGAGGTTAAGAAGCCAAACCCAATTGTGCCAATTTTGACAGTGGGGACATTACTTTTCTTCTTAGCCATTCTGAGTTTGTCGTTGAGATCTTGGATAAAAGAATATAGAAAGAAATTTAAAATTAGGAAAGCTTAATGAATCATAAAAATTTAACAATGCAGGTCTTCTGGATAGCTATTTTCTTTGCTTTGGCAATGGGTTGTGGTTCCTCGGATGAAAATTCTTTCTCAGTCGCTGTAGACGAAAATACATCAGTGTTTGATATCGGAATCAGTTCTGGCGAATTAGTTGGGGATGAGGGTACATTGAGAATTAAGAAGAATGAAAATGTCAGGCTAAATTTTTCTTCAGATACGGAGATTACAGTACATTTACATGGATATGATATTGAAAAAACAGTTTTCTCAGGTAACGACCAGGTGATGGAGTTCAAGGCAAATGCCACCGGTAGGTTTGCCATCACCTCACATAAAAACGAAACAGGACATCAGGATCACGGATCACATTCAGACCATTCGGGGGCTGAAATTGATGCTGATACCCATGCAGCCTTATTTGAGTCTGAAACATTGACCTCAGGAGAGATGTTTTCCTACCAAGTGCCCATGAATATTGAAAATACCACCATTCCTTATCATGATCATATGAATCATGATGCCGGTGGAAGCATCGAAGTGTCCTCTGATCATGGTGAAAGCGGTAATGTTTTGGTGATGGTAGGAAGTGCAGGTCATTATTTTCATCCTGATAATGTCATAGTAAAACCCGGTGCACTGATAGAATGGAAAATTGAATCAGACAAAAAAGTTCGCTTAACAAGTGGTTTACCTCCATCAAACCAGGCCAATCATGAATCTGAAGAGGAAACCCTAATTACAATAGAGGTATATCCATAGCTTTCACGAGAAATGCCATTAAACGGGAAAGGTGTGATTTCTAGTAAAGGAGCATATCGTTGAAAATTCATCGGAGAGAAAGAAGGTGAATGCTAGAACAAAAAAATTCATACCAGCAATTCTATTGGTGGTCTGCGTTTTTTTATTCGGCTCAACAGCTAACGCTCATGGATTTGGTGAACGGTATGATTTGCCTATCCCGCTGACCTATTTTTTAATTGGCGCGGCTCTTACTGTTGCATTTTCATTTGTGGCTATTGGCTGGTTTATAAGGTCGAGTGGCTCAGATCTAAAATACCCACGAATTAATGTTTATCGATATTCTGCAATGGCTTTCTTTTGTAAGGCTATTTCAAGGTGCCTTGGGTTAATTTCGGTATTTATTCTTTTTATTTCCATACATTCTGGCCTTACGGGTACATCTAACGCTATTGAGAATTTTGCCCCTGTTTTTGTTTGGATAATATGGTGGGTTGGGGTCGGGTATGTTGTTTGTATTGTTGGGAATATATGGCTAGTGATGAATCCATGGTTAGTGATATTCAACTATTGGGAACGGATATTCGGTAAACATATGGGCCTAGTGGGCTGGCCCGCAAAATTTGATGCATGGCCTTCGTTGGTTCTCTTTCTTCTTTTTGCCTGGATTGAGAATGTGCATCCGGCGAGTTCTCAGCCGTATAGTTTAGGGATACTAATACTAATTTACTCCCTCTTAACGTGGGGAGGCATGATTTTGTTTGGTAAACATGTTTGGTTGACACATGGTGATCCCTTTCACGTCCTTTTTAATTTATTCGCTCGGTTTTCTGCCACTGAGTTAAGAATAAATGGAACCAAAAACTGGTGTACGCGGTGCGCTTCAGGTTGCAAGGAAAACTTAAATTTGCCTGATTGTGTCGATTGCTATGAATGTTGGGAAAATACTGATTCTGAAAATAAGGAATTTTGTCTGCGGCCGTGGTCTGTAGGATTGTCTCGTGGAGAACGTGTTACGCCGGCTATTATGCTTTTTCATGTTACTGCTTTAGCCACCGTTTCCTTTGATGGGTTTTCTGAAACTCCTGCGTGGATTCAAATTCAGACAGTTTTATGGCCAGCAATAGACCCGTTACCTGGTTCGGCTGCAGCTACTATAGAAACTATCGGGATAATTCTTGGACCCTTAATTTTTGCTGCGATCTACTTATATGTGTGTGGGCTAATTTCCCGAATGTCACACGGACAAATGACCTCTGTTGATACAAGGAAGAGCTTTGTATTTTCATTGGTCCCAATAGCCTTGGCATATAATTTAGCTCACTACTTATCTTTTCTGTTGATCACCGGGCAGGAACTAATACCGCTCTTATCTGATCCCTATGGATTTGGTTGGAATTTATTCGGCACATCGGATTTTAAGGTTAATATAGCCATAATAGATGCTCGGGTTGCATGGATATTTTCTGTGGTTGCTCTTGTGATCGGCCACATCATTTCTGTCCTCACAGCTCATGTCATAGCTTTAAGGAAGACAACCTCTCACTCTATAGCAGTTAGAAGCCAGTATCCTATGTTATTGCTTATGGTGTTTTATACAGCGGTGAGTCTTTGGATAGTAGCCCAACCGATTGTGGAATAGTGTTGCTCCCATAGTAAAATGAGATGGGAAACACGGTAGGACTTTTACAGATCGACGGTTTATAGGAAGGTACTTTATGTCAAATGAGCCAGAAAATATTAAACATTATGAGTGCCCAAAATGTTCAAATACTTCATATGAGGCAGGTGAAATTAGGACTACAGGTTCGGGGTTATCAAGGTTTATGAATCTTCAAAATCAAAAATTTGCTCATATAACCTGTGACGCCTGTGGGTATACTGAATTTTTTAAGAGGCGCAGCCGAGGAGCAGGAAACATATTGGATCTATTTCTAGGAGGGTAGGGAATTTTTCAAAAGTTGCTGGCCCGAGGAGAAATACTATGCTAGGGAGAAAAGTCACAATATTAGGGGGCGGGAACACCGCATTTTCCGTTGCGGCTCGACTAGCGCATATGGGTAATTCTATATGCTTATTGGAGCATCCAGATTTTATGGAATCAATTTCGGAAATAATGGTGACCAAGACTATAAATTTGGAAGGGGTTTTAGAAACAGGACCAGCTATAATTGATAAAATCACACTGGATCCCCTTGAAGCTTTGGAATTTTCTGACCTACTGTTACTGATAGTACCTGCGTACGCTCACAAACCGTTTGCTGAATTGTGTGGTCCGTACCTCACTGAAGATCATACTGTAGTTATTATGCCAGGCACCATTGGGTCGTTAGAGTGGAAAGTATTGGCGTCGGAATTCGGGGCTTTCAATATGACTGTAGCAGAAGTCGACACAGCCCCGTATGTTTGCAGAAAAACATCTAATGGTAGTGCAGTTATTTGGGGAGAAGTGGCCTCCCTGGGAATGGGGGTTATTCCATCCTCAGACACATCCTCTGTAAAAGACATGTTACAGCCACTTTTTCCAGGGATTAGAGCATATTCTGATTCCCTAGAATGCGGTCTATCAGCTATGAACCCAGTTGTTCATCCTGCAGGGGTTCTGATGAATGCTGGTAGGGTGGAATATTCTAGAGGTGAGTTTTATTTTTATGAAGAAGGAGTTTCAGGATCAGTGGCAAAGGCAATAGAGGCTGTTGATGAAGAGAGAAGGAACATTGGGAAAGCCTTAGGCTATGACCTCGTCCCGGTCGCGGAGGCATTTCACAAAGCAGGATTTGGGCCTAGGGGTCAGATTTGGGAGGTTATCAACGGCAGTTATATGCTTACTAGACTAAAAGCGCCAGGTTCATTGGACAGCAGGTGGCTTTCAGAAGACATTCCTTTTGGTATATCGGCTTGGAGTAAAATTGGTAAGCAGTATGGAGTTAGCTCTCCAGTTATGGATTCCTTCGTTCAAATTGGAAATGTAGTGATGGGAGCAGGCGGAAACGAAGGTAGAGGCCCAAAGGATTTTGGAATAGAAAATTTATCGATCTCAGAATTGCAAAAATATCTTCAGACCGGCACGTAGTAATAAATATCTTTGCCACTAACAATTTTTATCTGTGGGTAGAACAGTTAACTCCATCGAATAATTGGTTTGACCATGAATTAGACTGAGCAGTATAATTCGGTCGTCGTTGTAGTCGTGGGTTGGATTGAGATGAGTCTGGGTGCTTACTACCGTCATTCCTAGGGAGTAAAGGTAATCGAACAGGGTAACCGGTCCCGCTTCCATACTGAGGTTAATCCCTTGATTTCGAAGGAATTTCCTTCGACAGGTGGCGACACCATGAAAGAAGCGTGTGGGATAGTTGGGGTATTCGCCAGAGAGGAAGATGTCGCGCGTTCAGTTTTTTTTGGATTATATGCCTTACAGCATAGGGGCCAAGAGAGTGCAGGAATATCGGCGAGTGACGGACACAGAATTAGATTGCACACAGAAATGGGGCTTGTATCACAAGCCTTTCAAGAAAATGACCTATCCCATCTGTCGGGTCATATCGCAATAGGCCATACCCGTTATTCAACTACCGGGTCAAGCAACATCAATAACGCCCAACCGATTCTATCCAAGGGAACTAGCACTGAAATTTCTCTTGCCCATAACGGGAATGTGATCAATGCCATGGATCTTAGGGAAGAGTTATTAGATTGGGGTATTCAATTCCAATCTTCTGGAGACTCTGAAATTATTGCTCATTTAATTGCAAATGCACCTGTCGAAAATTGGCCTGACCGGATTGCATACATTATGCGCAGATTACAAGGGGCTTATTCCCTCGTTGTTATGACCAACCAAGAAGTGTTAGGGGTTAGGGACCCTCTAGGTGTTAGGCCTCTTTGTATAGGTAAATTAAATTCCGGGTGGGTTCTGGCGTCCGAATCATGTGCCCTTGATCATATCGGTGCTGAATTCGTTAGAGAGGTGGAACCGGGAGAGGCGGTTTTGATCAATGATAATGGAATCACATCTATTTATAAAAAACCGAAGGAAGGGGTTTTTGGAAGATGTGTCTTTGAGCACATTTATTTTTCCAGGCCAGATTCTCTACTGGATGGACAGTTGGTTTATAGTGCGAGAATGGCAATGGGAGCCCAACTCGCAAAAGAGTTTCCGGTTGAAGCAGATTTAGTAATAGGAGTCCCAGATTCTGCCACGGCTTCGGCCGTTGGATATTCACAAGAATCGGGTATTCCTTTTACAGAAGGTCTGGTGAAAAATCGATACGTAGGAAGAACTTTTATTTTGCCTGACCAGAGACTTAGAGAACTGGGAGTTAGAAGAAAATTGAATTTACTTCCACAGATATTAGAAGGGAAAAGAGTGATTGTGGTGGATGACAGTATAGTTAGAGGCACTACTACCCCACATGTAGTTAATCTACTTAGGAAAGGGGGTGCTAAAGAGATTCATTTACGAATCTGTGCGCCGCCAATAGTTTCGCCCTGCCATTTTGGTGTGGATATGGCTACTAAAGCAGAGTTGATGGCTAGTAGTAACTCAGTCAACGAAATAAGGGAAATAATTGGGGCTGATTCATTAGGGTTTTTAAGCGAAGAAGGTTTGTTGAAGTCTGTGTCTGGGAAAAGAAATGAATACTGCATGGGCTGTTTTACTGGCAAATATCCGATACCAGTTCAACTCGAAATGGATAAACTAGTTTTAGAAACGTAAAAATAGGTATTAACTATTGAATGAGCTGGGTGCCAAAAGCATCTCCCTGGGAATTTTAGCCTCGCACGGAGGATCAAATCTTCAAGCCATAATGGATGCTTGTGAAGATGGGTTATTAAAGGCAAATGTGGCAGTGGTAGTGAGTAATAATTCGAGGTCACTGGCTCTTCAAAGAGCCAGAAAGTCAGGCGTACCGGCATACCATTTAAGTTCCAACACCCATTCTGATGATGGAGACTTAGATCTTGCCATTAAAGACATTTTAAAAAAGTATAATGTAGATTTAATAATTTTGGCTGGATACATGAAGAAAATAGGACCGTCTGTTCTGAGAACATTCCGCAATAGAGTTATTAATAGCCACCCAGCTTTACTGCCCAACTACGGTGGAAAAGGAATGTATGGAGATCGGGTGCATAAGGCTGTAGTTAAAGCTAAGTCAGCGGAGACTGGGATTTCGATACACTTGGTAGACGAGGATTACGACCATGGTGCGATCATTAATCAAAAAATAATAGCTGTTGATTCTTCTGAAGGGGTTGAGTTTGTGAAAAAAAAGGTTCAAAAACATGAGCATACATTCTGGATAACCACACTCAATAAAATTCAGAAGGGAGAAATTGATTTGGACAATGTTGGCCATTAAACCAGTATTAACTACATAAGATCATGAAAGACGACAAAATTACCTACGAATCAGCCGGGGTTAACCTACTGGCATCAGAAAAAATCAAAGATAGGATAAAAAATTTAGCCGAAAAAACATATACCCCTAATGTATTGGGTGGGGTCGGTGGCTTTGGAGCGATGTATAAAATTTCCGGTTACCGTGACCCAGTTTTGGTCAGCAGCACTGATCCGGTAGGTACGAAATTGATGGTTGCAGGGATGGTTGGTGATTATAGCTATATTGGGGAAGATCTAGTTAATGCTTGTGTGAATGATCTCATTGTAGTTGGTGCAGAACCATTGTTTTTTCTCGACTATATTGCTACATCCACCATGGTTCCAGAGGTAGTAGAAAATATTGTTACTGGTATCTCTGAAGCGTGCAAAAATGTGGGCTGTGCCCTTATTGGGGGAGAAACTTCTGAAATGCCAGGGGTTTTTAAGGAGGGTAAATTTGATATTTCTGGTTTTGTTGTTGGCGCCGTAGAGGCGGATGAAATGTTAAATCCATTGGATACCGTTAGAGAAGGTGATTTACTCATTGGCCTGCCATCAAATGGTTTGCATACAAACGGATACTCTTTAGTACGGCACGTTTTTAACTTGGAAAACGATTTGGGAATCCTCAAGCAACGATTAAATAAATCAGGAGAAACCCTAGGAGAGGCACTTTTGAAGCCTCACCCTTCTTACTATCATGATTTAAAATCAATTTTCTCCGATTCAAAAGGCATAGCACATATCACTGGGGGTGGATTGTATGAAAATATGCCAAGAATTTTGCCAAAAGATATAGAAGCTCAATTTGATGCTTCTCAGTGGGATGTCCCTGATGTTTTTGAATTTATCAGAAAAACTGGTTTGGTTGATTCTAATGAGATGTATAGAGTTTTCAATATGGGTTTAGGAATGGTCATTGTTTGTGTTCCTGAAAAGGCTTCTAGGATTTTAAAGAATGTTCCTAGTGCAAAAATAGTAGGGGAATTAAAGCAAAGAAGTTCTGATAATAGAGTCACAATAGAAAACAAAAGGTGATTATCAAAACCAGAAGGGGTTTATGAAAGCTTTATTAAGTGTCTACAACAAAAGAGAAATAGAGCTTATGGGAATTGCTCTTAGTGAAGCTGGATACGATATCGTGAGTACAGGGGGCACTTACAACTCTCTGAAGAAAGCTGGCGTTCCAGTGAAGCAGATATCGGATCTCACGGGTTCCCCTGAGATATTGAATGGAAGAGTGAAGACGTTGCACCCGAAAGTCCATGGTGGAATTTTGGCCAGGCGTGACATTCCTGAGCATTTAGAAGAAATAGAATCACATGGCATATCGGAAATAGACGTGGTGGTAGCGAATTTATATCCGTTTGTCGATACAGTGAAAAAAGACGATGTTTCATTGTCTGAGGCATTGGAAAATATCGATATAGGTGGACCGACAATGATTCGGTCGGCCGCTAAAAATTTTCCCGATGTATTGGTTATCGTAGATCCAAGTGATTATGGTTGGGTCGCTGAGAAGATTTCTTGTGGCCAAAGTTTCACCAAAGAGGAACGAAAAAAGTTAGCTCAAAAAGCTTTCCAGCATGTGGCTGTGTATGATACTGCAATATCAACTTGGCTGAGCGAAGCTCCTCTGGAATCTACGGAGTTATCCATTGGGCTTAATAAGGTAACGGATCTAAGATATGGGGAGAACCCTCACCAAGATGCTGTTTTATATCGGGATACATTAGGTGAAGGGGGAATCGTACAGGCTGAACAACTCCATGGATTACCGATGTCTTACACGAATTATTTGGATGCAGATGCAGCATGGACAACAGTAACAAGTTTTAGCCAGACAGCTTGTGTCGTTGTAAAGCATACGAACCCCTGTGGCATTTCAGTGGATGATGATCAAGCCTCTGCATATGAAGGCGCCTTTCAAGGTGATTCTATTTCTGCTTATGGGGGAATAGTTGGGTTTAATACCGTGGTAACAAAAAAAACAGCCGAGTCAATGCGTGGAGTTTTGTTCGACATAATTGTTGCGCCTGACTATGAAGTGGATGCCTTGGATATTTTGAGGAAGAGGAAAAGAACCCGGGTTCTTAAGGCTCGCAACGACTCTGGACCGTTTTCAAACCTAGAGGCGTTGACAATAACTGGTGGTATGTTAATTCAAACATCTGATCGAATTCAGGAGGACCCTGCCACATGGAAGATTGTTACTGATAGGCATCCAACTGAAACTGAATTAAGAGACCTTGAATTTGCATGGAGCTGCTTGCGCCATATTAAATCCAACACAATAGTTTTAGCTAAAGACACCACATTAGTGGGGATGGGAGCAGGACAACCAAATAGGCTTGTGAGTGTGCATCTCGCATTGAGAATTTCAGGAGATAGGTCCATTGGTTCAACTCTAGCTTCTGATGCCTTTATGCCATTTGCCGATAATGTGGAATTGGCTGCCAGAGGTGGAATCACCGCTATTATTCAACCTGGCGGGTCTATAAGAGATGAAGAAGTAATAGAGGCGGCAAATCATCACTCTATTTCTATGATGTTTACGGGGATAAGGCATTTTAATCACTGACTAATGATGCTCTAGGGGAATATTTTGAGCGGATTTTCAAATTCTTTAGATATTGTGATACCTGTACTTAACGAGGAAAAGGCATTAGAGAACAGCATTCATACCCTTGTTTCATTTTGCCAAAATAAAATCGGACATTATGATTGGGTTATTACAGTAGCTGACAACGGATCCATCGATCAGACCTTGCAGATCGCTGAAATGTTATCAGAACAATATTCCAGAGTTCGGTTTATACGGTTGGAGGAGAGAGGTAGAGGGAGGGCACTTAAAATGGCTTGGTCTCAAAGCGAAGCAGCGATATTGGCTTACATGGATGTAGATCTTTCCACAGATTTAAATTGTTTACCTCAATTCTTAGAACCACTCAATAGTTTAAAATTTCAGATCGTTATCGGATCTAGATTAATTTCGGGGTCCAAAGTAGTGGGAAGGTCTTTTAAAAGAGAATTTATCTCACGTTGTTATAGTATTCTCTTTAGAACGATGTTTTTTGTCTCCTTTAAGGACGCTCAATGTGGATTTAAAGCTATATCTAGACAAGTGGCCCAAGAAGTTGTTCCGCTCGTCAAAAATAATGGTTGGTTTTTTGATACGGAGCTTTTGATATTGGCTGAGAAGAATGGTTATCCGGTTTTAGAAATTCCAGTGAAGTGGGTGGATGATCCAGATTCTAGAGTGGATGTACTAAAAACTGCGGTTGAAGATATAAAAGGTCTATTAAGACTTAGATTTCAAGATTTAGATAAATCTCGAAAATTGCTTAAATTCAATAAATCATGAGACTAGATTGCTATGGCAGACCGGCGAGAGTACAATTGGAAACCCACAAATTCCTTCACTAGTGACGACAGGTAAATTATACAATTAGGAACAGAAGAAAAGCTTTCTTACTGTGCTGTAGGCCTGCTGAATGACAACACCTCAATTTGATATAAGACCATCACTAATCAAAGGTGATCCGGCTGACGCGTACTTACATTGGACCAAAGAAGTTATGCGTTTGGAATCTTTGAACCCTAAGGTGTTAATGGATTTTTCGACCCCTAACCCTGGTGTTTTATGTGGAGTTGAAGAAGCTAAAGCTCTGCTTTTAAATGTACTACCCAAGGTTGAACAGGATCGACAGGCAAGTAACGGTGGCGATATCGTACAAGTTTGGGCGATGGAAGAAGGTGAAAAATTTGAAGCTGGAGAACCCGTTTTGCGAGTTATAGCGAAATATGCTTCATTCGGTCTCTACGAAACTAGCATATTGGGTATGCTTTCATCGTCTAGTGGATGGGCTACTGCCTCCAATGAATGTGTTGAGGCGGCTGGAGAAACCACGGTAATAGCTTATGGCGCTCGGCATATACATCCCAATGTGGCGCACATACTCGACTACGCTTCAGTTGTAGGTGGTTGTTCTTCCGTTTCTACTATTTTGGGGTCCAAACACGCAGGAAGGAACCCACTTGGGAACATGCCTCACAGCTTACCTTTATTGTTTGGGGATACAGTTGCTGCTGCCCAGGCATTTGATAAGCATATTGGTATGGAAACTCAACGAATAGTGGTGGTTGATACTTTTAAGGATGAAGCAGAAGAATCTCTAAACGTTGCGGAAGCTCTCAGGGATCGGCTTAGGGGGATAAGGTTGGACACACCAGCTGAAAGGGGTGGTGTTACTCCCATGTTGGTTAAGGAAATTCGAAATCGACTTGACCATATGAATTTCAAGCATGTGGAAATATACGTAAGTGGTGGATTCACTCCTGAAAAAATCCAAGAGTTTCAAGAGTTGAAGGCACCTGTTAATGGATATTTAGTTGGTAGTTACATTTCTTCTGCTGTCCCAAATGAATTTCGAGCGGATATTCTTGAAATAGAAGATAAACCAGTTGCTAAAAGAGGCCGTGTTCCAGGTCGTCTTGACGGAAATCGATTAGATAGGATTCTTTAGTTTTGAGCTAATAGACCTCGTTCCTGTGAGGATATAATTTGGAATTGGATGGCGTTAAAAAACCAATTTCAATATTTTTCAGGATCAAATTCAATATAAAGAGAATGTTCACTTTTTGATGGCATCGCCCACTCTGCTACCCTCCAACCTACCACGGCAGCGATTCCCATATTTGAAACTATTAGTGGAACAGAATCTCTATCTATTCGTGGTATTTTTGAATCCACCATGAAATCTTGTAACTTTTTAGTGTTTTTCATGCCAGATGGTTGAAACACATCGCCTGGATTTCGAGAACGCACCCATAATGATTGATTCATCAAATCTTTATTTAGAAACGTTGATTTCACCCTTTTTACATTCTTATTCTCAGAAGAAAAATTACAGGGTTTCAAAAATGCCGATATTTTCCAACGATCGGTGACAGTAGTTCCTGGAGTTGCTATCCCTGTGGGGCGATTCAAAACAGGTGCGGGTAAAAAATCGTCGTTAGACTTGGATATTAAAAGAGTGTCATAACTTTTAGTTGCAATAACCTTTCCCGGAAGATTAACTGAGCGTCCTGAAATCCCTTTAGTTATATCTAACATCAATTCGACGTGATTATATGTCAGGTTATGCTCATCGCCTTTCATGTCTGTGGCGGCCTTTTTTAAAATTCTCCATGTCAAAGAAGCATCTAACCGTTGAAGTCGATTTATATTGAGTACAATAACCCCGTTTGATGTTGTGGCAATGGAAGGCCAAATCTCTTCTATTTTTGATTGTATATAATCATGGTCCCTCCTAGCTAAATTTCCTAATTTAACAAGAGATTTGGATATTTCAGGGTTATATTTTTTCAAAGACGGAATCAACTCTAATCGGATTGAATTACGGGTATACTCTGTCGAAAAATTCGTACTGTCTGCTTTCCACGGAATATCGTAATCCTCACAATATTTGAGTATGGATTCTCGGCTCACGGAAAGCATCGGTCGAAATATTTTTAAAGCCAATCCTTGAATTGTTTGAGTCGATAACTTGGCCATACCTTGAAGTCCATTTAGACCAGAACCTCGGATAGCATGCATTAGTATAGTTTCCGCTTGGTCATCAAAATTATGCCCTAGAGTGAGAACCGAATTCCTTTTACTTTGAGAGATGTGGGTTGCAAAGAATTCAAATCTCGCGGTGCGAGCTGCCGCTTCCACTGACATCTTATTTTTCTTAGAGAGTGCTAGAACATTGCCTTGAGATACAAAAGTTGGGACATCTAACAATTTAAAGAAATTCTTCACGAAGTCGGAATCTGATTTTGCTTCCTTGCCTCTGATCTGATGATTGAAATGAAGAATCTCAATCTCAGAATGCAGCTTAGGGTTACTTGTAATTAAAACATGGGCCATTGCCATGGAATCAGGCCCACCAGAAACCGCAAGTGAAAGAGGACGACCTGAAAGATTGTTGCTATGTACTGAATTTATAATGGTTTCCCGAAGTGATTCCGGTTTCATGTACAACACCTTTGAAAGGGGTTTTTAGAGTCAGTCAATGGGGCATATATCGTTCATTCTAAGTAGGCGAGATGAGTCATTTTCAATCTCAATGAATGACAATGATCCTAGATCAATAACTAGTTTTTCAAAGTTGTTGGATTTAATTCCTAATACATTGCAGAGTATGCCCTGTATCGGGAAAAGGTGAGCCACAACAACAACCAAGGATTCATTATATTCATCAAAGATATTTAGAATGGATTTCCAAGCTCTTGTATGCACCTCTCCAAGAGTTTCACCACCTGGAGGTCTGGCAGTAGAATGGTCACGTCTCCAACTTTTCATATAGTCAGGATATTTATCATTCATGTCCGAGGCTTTGATGCCCTCCATTTCACCGGAATTCATCTCTTTCAAGCCATCAATAAAGATGGGATTTAGGTTAGTGTAGTTAGAAATATATCTGGCAGTTTCCTTTGCTCTTTGGTATGGACTTGAGAATAGGATAGTGGGAGAAGGGTCCATTAAAGATATTTTTTTTGCAGCTGCTTTGGCTTGATCCCTTCCTAATTCCGTTAAAGGTACGTCACTTGTTCCGAGGACTAGTTGTTCTTTATTCGCTATTGTTTCGCCGTGTCTAACCAGTATTATCTGCATCAAGTATTTTGTCCGATTTTGAATCTTTGGGTGTTTTCATAGGGTTTGGATTTCTTGTGATTAGTAGAGACTCAACCCGAAATCGGTCCATTTCTAATATGCGAAAGGTCATATCTTCATATTCAAACTCATCATTTATCTTAGGTATTTCACCTATCTGATCAAGTACAAAACCGGCTATTGTCTCGTATTCGCCTTCTGGTAGTTCTAAATCCATCTCGCTGTTAGCGTCCGCTATATCCATGCCACCTTCAATTTGGAAAACGTTGGGCCTGATGTTTTCGTATTCAATTTCTGGCGATTCACCCTCTTCACCAACCTTACCGACTATCAGCTCTGTTAGTCTTTTTAGCGTCACAAGACCGGCAAGGCCACCATACTCATCAAGGCAGATCGCCATTTGGTTACCAGCGTGTCGTAATTCTTCAAAAAGTTCGGATGCCCATTTTGTTTCGGGAACAAAGTGAGCATCTCGAATAACATCAGTTACAGAATCATTTCCATTTATTCCTTTGGTTGATAAAATTCTTAACACATCCTTGGCAGAAATAATCCCAACAATATTTTCGTTTGTATCCTTATAAATTGGGAATCGTGTGTGAGAGTGTTCAGAGTAAATATTTAGGAAGTCATTAAGGGTGGTCCCTCGGTCCATAACAATAATTTCGGTTCGTGGGGTCATTATCTCCCTGACCTGTGTGTCTCCAAAACGGAAAACATTTTCTAGCATTTCGGCTTCATTTGGCTCTACAGTGCCTTCAGCCTCACCAAGATCTATCATTGATAAAATCTCGCCTTCTGTCACTACTTCTTCTTGTTCCTTTCCAAAAATAGATTGGGTGGTCCTTGATAACCACTGAAGGAATAGAATCAAGGGGTATAGGGAAAGTTCTATTAATTTCAGAGGCCTCGCGTATAAAAACGACACTCGCTCCGATTTTTTTACAGCAAGACTTTTGGGGATTATTTCTCCAAATATTAACAGCAATCCTGTACCTACTATCGTAGCCGCAGCGACAGCAACAGGGCCTTCCTTTAACCATTTGACAGCTAGGGCCGTGACTACTGCTGTAAAGGCAACATTTACTAGGTTATTGCCTAATAATATGGTTGAAAGTAATCTTTCTGTGTTAGTCACCATATCGTGAACACGTTTTGCCCCGGGTATGTTGTTAGTCACCAAATAATTTAGACGTGTTCTTTGAAGAGATAGAAAAGCAGCTTCTGAACTTGAAAAGAAGGCAGACAGAAGAAGAAATACCCCAATTAGTACTATGCTTACAGCTGTGTCGGTCGACAAAAACTACCTCCAATATCTACGTAACACCGGACAGATTATGGAGATAATTATAGATTGATTGCGTTGGCGGTGTTTTAAAAAGAAGATTGATTGTTATTCCAGGCTTCTGATATGACCGTGCGGGAGATAGAAAAATTAAACCCTCTTCTCTGTAAATAGCCTTCCAGTTTTTTATAAAAATCCTCTTTTCCAAGCCCATTTAGTGATCTAGCTTTTTTATTAGCGCATAAGGTAGCGTTCTCAATATCGCTTAGCTGTGAAATGGCTTTTTCTGCAAAATGTTCTGAAATTCCTTTTGAAAGCAACTCTTGTTTAATAGACTTTTTACTTTTTGGTCGAGATTGTTGCCTACTATCAACCCACATTTGAGCGAACCTTTGATCATTAAGTAATCCTTCTCTATACATTTGAGCAACTGAATCTAAAACTATTTCATGGGAAAATATTTTCAGTAGTCGTATTCGTAGCTCGCCCTCACTTCTGGGTCGATATGAGATGAATCGCCTGGATACATTGTTGGCATTCTCGAGGTCTTTGTCACTTTGCAAAAAGTCAGGTGGTTCTGATGAAATATTTTCATTAGAGCCGTTTAAATTTTCGGGCAATTTTATAATTTTCAAGGTAAAGAACTTATTTATATAGCTTTGTTTACTTCTTCGTCACTCCCAAAATCATCCATTGGTACGATTACATCATCCATTGGTTCTGGATTTAATGCTGCTTTAACCATTTCATTAATTTCATCAGTTAAAACCGGATTTTCTTTAAGGAATGTTTTAGCACTTTCTCTTCCACGTCCTATTTGGACTTCCCCAAAAGAATAGAAAGCCCCACTCTTTTTCACGATAGAGTGATCAACAGCTAAATCTAGTAAATCACCTTCCCTACTTATGCCTTCGTTGAACATAATGTCGAATTCAGCTGTTTTAAATGGAGCAGCCAGTTTATTTTTTACAACTCTCGCCCGAACACGATTACCGACAATGTCAGTTCCCTGCTTTAAGGATTCTATTTTTCTAAGATCAATTCGAACAGAGCTGTAGAACTTAAGTGCTCGTCCACCAGGTGTTGTTTCTGGACTTCCCCAGAAAACACCAACCTTTTCTCTAATTTGGTTTATAAATATAACGGCAGTGTTTGATTTGCTTATAGACGAAGTTAATTTCCGAAGACCTTGTGACATCAGTCGTGCTTGCAACCCTATGTGAGAGTCGCCCATATCTCCTTCCAGTTCAGCCTTTGGCACCATAGCGGCAACACTGTCAATCACGACCACATCCACTGCACTGCTGCGGACAAGATATTCACATATCTCCAAAGCTTGTTCTGCAGTGTCGGGTTGAGAGACTAGGAGATTTTCGGTGTCGACGCCACAACGAGCAGCATAACTAGGGTCGAGAGCATGCTCTGCATCAATGTAGGCTGCAGTTCCTCCGTCTCTTTGTGCAGAGGCCATAACATGATATGTGAGAGTTGATTTGCCGGAAGATTCAGCTCCGTATACTTCAGTAACTCGACCTTTCGGTATTCCGCCCATCCCGAGACCAGCATCGAGAGAGGGTGAGCCTGTTGAAATAGAATCTACTGCCACATCTTGAGCGTCACCCAGCTTCATTACAGCACCTTTGCCAAAATGTTTGTCTATTTGGCTGATGGCTAGTTCTAGAGCTGTTGTTTTTTCTTTTTTGTCCATCAAGAATCTCCTGAAAACTTTTAGTGCATGAGGCATAAATATGAATATTTACAAGAAGGTTAGCACAGCGATGTTACAAAGTAAATACAAATGTTCTAAAAAGAATCAGTAAAATAGAACATGAGTACGATAAAAGAATGTTAAGAAATCAGCTCTTTGAGGGTGTCCCCAATTTCACCTGGTCCTGGGATTATAGAGACTCCAGCGGCAGAGAGGGCAGCCTGTTTTTCCTCGGCTTTTCCGGCAGAGCCGGTAATGATAGCCCCCGCATGGCCCATTCGTTTTCCTGGAGGGGCATTTTGGCCTACTATCAAGGCGGCAATTGGCTTTTTGAACTCACTTTTAATGTATTCCGCAGCTTCTTGCTCTTTTGTTCCGCCAATCTCCCCTATCATAACCACATTATCTGTATCAGGATCATCCTTAAATTTTTCTAAGATATCCACGAATGTCACTCCGGATACTGGGTCGCCACCAATCCCTACACATGTCGACTGGCCAATGCCGAGTTGAGTCAATTGTCCGACTGCTTCATATGTTAGGGTGCCACTTCTTGAGACGACACCGGTCCTACCGGGCAAATGGATATGGCCTGGCATGATTCCCATTTTGAAGTTTTCTCCAGGAGAAATGATTCCTGGGCAGTTGGGTCCAATTAGAGTGACTTCCTTATCTCTAAGATACCTGACCACCTTTATAGTATCTTGGACTGGGATCCCTTCGGTGATACAGGCAATTACTTCTATACCGGCATCTATGGATTCAACGATCGCGTCTGCTGCGAATGCAGGTGGGACAAAAATCAAAGAGGCATTGGCAGAAGTTTCTTTTACGGCCTGTTGCACTGTGTCATAGACAGGAACCGTCGTATTAAAATTCTGTCCACCTTTTCCGGGAGTCACCCCTGCTACCAGATTTGCACCATACTCGGCCGATCTTTGTGCATGATAGCTACCTTCTTTTCCGGTAATTCCTTGGACTAATAGCTTGGTTGATTTATCTACGAGAATACTCATGTATTTGTTCCTATAAGCTGGAGTAAATGTATGTATTGGTAACTTATGTTTGGGTTATGCTAGCTTTTTAATTTCAGCTGCGGCCTGCCCTAGGGTATCCACTAGGATTACATTTAGGCTGGATTGTGAAAGGATTTCCCTTCCTTCATCTGAATTTGTTCCAAGCATTCTCACTACCATAGGTCTCACTCTATTGGGTTGTTGTTCAGCAGCTAATAAGAATCCTCTCGCAGCAATGTCACAGCGTAGGATTCCCCCAAAGAGATTAACAAGAACCGCCTTAACGCTGTCATCCGATAATACTAGGCCTAGGGCTTTGGCTACTTTTTCCTCGTCTGCCCCTCCGCCTATATCCAAAAAATTTGAGGGAGATGCACCAGCTGAACTGGTCACATCCATCGTGGCCATTGCAAGGCCGGCCCCATTGACAATGCAGCCGACGGTCCCTTCCAATTTAACATAATTTATATCTGAAGAACGTGCTTCTACTTCTAGGGGGTCTTCTTGAGAAACATCTCTCATTTCCTGCATGTCTTTGTGCCTAAAGATAGCATCATCATCAATGTCCAATTTTGCATCTGCTGCCAACACCTCCCCGTCTTTCGTAATGACTAGAGGGTTTATTTCTAGCAAGGAGGCGTCTGTTTCTATAAAGGCTTGGTATAGGTTTTGTACTAAGCTGGCGACGGGACGAACATGCTCTTGTTCTAGGTTAAGCCCATAAGCTATTTTTCGACCTTGAAATGGCTGAAGACCCAATACCGGATCAATGGGAATTTGCAGTATTTTTTCCGGGGAAGTTTCTGCTACCTCTTCTATGTTCATGCCTCCAGCTTCGCTGGCAATTACGACTACCCCTTTTGAAGCACCATCTATAACCATTCCTAAGTAGAGTTCGTTTTCTATTTCAATACCCTCTTCTATAAGAACACTGTTGACAGGCACACCTTCAGGACCAGTCTGAAAAGTGACCAGATTTGTTCCTATCATTTTTTCCGCTGCCTGTTCCGCGGCACCAGGGGACTCCACAATTTTAACGCCACCACCCTTTCCTCTTCCTCCCGCGTGCACCTGAGCCTTAACTACCACGGTACCGCCCATCTCAAATGCTGCTGTTGCGGCTTGGCTTCCGGTTCTGGCAAGCCGACTTTTTGGAATGGGTACCCCGTATTTTGCAAGGATCTCTTTTGCCTGATATTCATGGAGTTTCATTTTTGTTTTTCCTAATAAGACACGCTATATAAAAGTAACTAAATAAAAGTAACTAAAACGGCGGAGGGTGTGGGATTCGAACCCACGATACCCGTTAGGATATGCCAGTTTTCAAGACTGGTGCATTCGTCCACTCTGCCAACCCTCCATTTATAAAAATGACTTAGGTATTTTAGTGCCTAGTGGAAAGTATCAGCAACTTGTCTGTGAGATTCAGCCTAGGCTATTTTTAAATAAATGTTTTCTTGTCACACCAATGGCCACGGTATGCTTACATTAGGGTCCAAAATTGGCATGATGGGATTTTCAATAATTTGATCCAATCTTGTGATCAATGCTGTTATTTCTTCAGTGCTTATTAGCAATCCTAACGATTTATCGTCTTTATTCAAATAGGTTCTTAACTTTTTCATATCGGCTATGAGGGTTGGAGGTATTTGCTGACCGCAATATTCCATCATCACGGTCCGCATTTTGAATGCGCTGTGGAAGGTTAAACCATGATCGATGGACCATATATTCTTAAACCCGTCAAGTAAACAATGCCCAGCCTTTCTGTCTGCATTATTAACCAGTAGGTCAAATACTGCTAAAGGGAATAAGGTGTCAGGAGAGTCATCTCTCATATCGAAATATGTGATACGCGGGTCACAATCCAGATAGAGTTGCATGGACCCAACACCATACGGGCCATCTCTTATTATGGTTAGTGGTATATTAGGCCAACCCAATAATTTACTAACTTCATATGCTGCTTGCTCTCTTTTATACAGGGTGCCGGCGGAAAAATCCCGAAGTGGTTTTTCTCCCTCCTTCGGTTTATAAATAGCCCTCACACATTGATTTTCCCCAGCAGTGACCCAAAGCAGAAAAGTGTAATTCGAGCCCCATGGCATAGTATGGCCGCCGATAACTTCCCCGTCTGTCAAAGGTGCTAAAGCTTCGGTAGGTCCCAGATTCAATATTTCCGCTTCAGGCAACGGAAAGTTTTTTCTTGGATCAATTGGATACTGAGCTTGCATAATTTCTAAACTCTAGGGACTGGATTAGAGTTCCCCTGGATAAACTTTTGCATGGCCATTTCTTCTGACACAGTAGTGACCATCGGGATTGATAGGTTTTTCACATAAAGGACATATTGGTCTTCCAGAGGCAACTATTTCTAGCCCGTTTTTGGCGAAATGATTAAGTCTTTTTCTAGTTAGCCATATTCTAACTGTCGGTTCTTCGGAATCATCTTCCGGATCGTGAGCATCGACTATGAACATATTTGTCTCAGGATTATGACCAAAGGCCAATCGACCTGCTTTGAAATCCAAATTTGTTAAACTTGCCGCTTCCAATTCCGTCGGGGGGCCTACGGTATCTTCTTTAGCTTCCGGGGTTTCCTTCGCCAATTGGAGCATCGCCATCGATAGTTCCGCCAGTTGTTCTTTTTCCAACCATATATTTGCTGTGCTACTTTCACTGTCCACATTTATCCTGAAAGTTCTCATGCCTGGCTCACCAAATGTCTCAGGTATAAATTTTGTTACTTGTGTGAACTCATTAATAGGTCCAGCCATCGATACTCCAAAAATGTGGTTTGGCGCATTGGAAAATTAGGTATAGATTAAAGTCTAACTGGAATAGTAGGTCTTTTGAGGGCTTTGTAGCAACATCGATTGGTTGCCCATTAGGCTTCTGTGCCAAACGGGAATGTCCTGTGTGTTACAATTTGCCCCTGCGTTGCCGGATGGCACGCATTTTTATTTGGCTGAAAATTAGAGACTAGGAGAAAAAGCTTGGCATACGTTACCCTTCGCGAAGGCGAGGAGGCTGAAGTACTTCTTAAGAGGTTCCAGACCCAGATGCAAAGATCTGGTATCTTAAGAGAGTTGAGGAACAGAAGATTCTTCCGTTCTAAAGGCGAGCAAGCTCGGCTTGACCAGCAGCGAAGCATCCGTAGGCTTAGAAGGCGTCGAACTAGACGATAATAATTTCTAGCTACGCATTCAACAATTGCTAAACAGGTTAATCAATTTCAACCTATGGTAGGTGCGTCAAATGGGCATCCTTTACGTCGTTTCAGATACCGGTAGAGCAGGCAAAACTTCTTTCTGTGCCTCATTAGCCAGCGTCCTAATGGATATGGGCCGTAAGGTCACTGTTTCCAAAGCCATTTTCTCAGAACAGGACGAAGAAGACGTAGATAATTACTCTTCCGTGTTGGGCTCAAATTTCAGTAAATTGTCTGTGCGATCTTTTAATGTACCCGATGTTGGTGAAGAGATTAAGTCTGTAGCTGAGGATGTTGATACTCTTTTAGTGGAAGCATCAAACACTTTGTCGAGAGATGAGCATATTGATCTTGTTAAAAACATTGGAGCAAAAGTCATACATGTTACGAAATATGACGAGGCGATTGGATCCATTCCATTCAGCACCGCTTTTGGTCAGGATTTAATTGGCACAGTGATAAATTTTCTGACTAGATACAGGGGAACTAAGGCCCACGAGGTGGTAATTCCTAGTTTAAGAAAATCTGGAATAAATGTTTTGGGGTTGATACCTGAGAATAGAACCTTGCTAAGTCTAACTGTCAGACAAATATGTGAAAATTTGGAGGGCAAATTTTTTGGTGGTGAGGAATACGGAGAAGATTTGGTAGAAAGCTTTATGGTCGGTGGTTTTGGAATGGATCCAGGACAATACATATTTAGCCGGCAAGATAAGAAGGCCGTGGTGGTTCGGGGAGATAGACCCGATGTCCAAATGTCTGCTTTAGACACCGATATGGAATGTTTTATCATGACCGGTGGTTTTGAACCGATCGAGTACGTTAAATATGAAGCTAATGAAGAAGAGGTTTCTATTATCATTGTTAACTCGGATACCCTTGAAACAATGGATAAGATAGGAACACTGCAGGAACATTCAGAATTTGATCACAAAGAAAAACTAGCCAGATTTAAGAATCTTATAGATAGTAATATCGATGTTGAAGCATTGAAGTCAGTCCTTTAATTAGCGTTAGTTATTGTTTTTCCAATTGAGATCAAGGCCATGTTTCTCACTTCCGATTAATATGGCATGAGGAACATTAGTCTAACCCTTTCCCAAAATAGCCTGGATTCCTCTTATAAATAAAATTGTTTTAGTGGAGAATTCGATTTATAGGCCCTCAGCGTGGGCTGCGTGGAATGTATCGACCCCTCCTCTAAATTCATCTCCCTTCTTGGTAATAGCTACCGGGCTTGCGAATTTTGCAAACCCCGTTTGAGTAAATCCATCACCGAGAACCCTAATGCTGTGACCTTTAGCCTCTAAGCCGGCAACAATACTGGGGTCGAGTTCTGGGCCGACATCAGTTGTTGGGGAGCTGCAATCCACTCTGGGGGCATCAATTGCAGTTTGGGGATTCATGTCAAAATCGACCATTTTCACTATTAGTGATGTGACACAATTTGTTATTCTTCTCCCACCGGAAGCTCCAACAGCAACTTCCACGCCATTTTTTCCTAACACTAAAGCCGGAGTCATATTGTTTAAGGGGTATTTTCCAGGGGAGATAGAGTTAACCCGGTTTGGTGTAGGGTCATACCACATCATTCCGTTATTCATAACAATTCCAGTTCCTTTGGGAATTATTCCGGATCCAAACCCTGACATTATTGTGTTAGTAATAGAAACGGCATTGCCTTCACCGTCAATTACTGCCAGGTGAGTTGTCCCGTTATCGGGGCGTGGCTTGCTACTCTCTAAGACGAATTTTGGTTCTCTACCTTCTTCAATCCATGGATTTCCCGGAAGGAAGGATTCAGGAGCACGGTCTCCTATTGCCTTCTGTCTTTTCCGGGTGTATTTATCGGAAACTAAACCGTTCCATGGGACATCGGCGAATTCAGGGTCTGCCACATATTCAAACCTGTCAGCGTATGCCATTCTGGCGGCACTGATGTACAGATGCAACATGTCGACTGAGTTATGGCCTAAACTAGGAATATCAAACCCGTCTAGGATCTTTAAGGTCATAGCGCTGGTTATACCGGCGGAAGCATATCTTGGGACTCTCACGGTTTTGCCGTGATAATTAAGTTCTAGGCCTTTGTCCCAATAGAATGGCTTGTACTGATCAAAGTCTTCCATTGTCAGAAAGCCACCATTCTTTTGTATATCCTCAACCAAAACTTCCGTCAGTTCCCCCCGATAAAAGGCATCAACGCCTCCTTTACCGATTGCTTCGAGGGCATTTGCTAAATTTGGTTGTTTTAATACATAGGGACCGTTGATTCCACCATAGGGAAGCGATCCAGATGGCATAAACGTGTTACCTAATTCTGGATATCGCAAAAGCATGCTTGAAAGACTTCCAAATTTATATAAGGTGAACCATTCGGGATGAAATCCATCACGAGCTATTTTAGTGGCTGGGGCTACAACTTCGGATAAAGGCAATTTTCCGAATCGAGAATGAGCTTCGAGTAACCCAGCAACACATCCCGGTACGGCAATCGATTTGTATCCGTGAATGTTTTCGTCATTTTTGACGCCTGCCCAACCGAAACTTCCCACGGATGCTTCACCCGTTAGCTCATATAAATCAGGCTTACCAGATAAAGGTCCTTTCATAGGAAACCCGATGACACCACCTTCGTCACCAACTTGAAATGTCATATAACCACCACCACCGATACCACTTGATTCCGGTTCTACTACACCTACAGCTAAACAAGCGGCTACACCTGCATCGATAGCGTTGCCGCCCATCTTAAGCATATCCAACCCCGCTTGGGTGGATAATTGGTCTTTAGTTGCTACCATACCGTTAGTGGACACTGCTTCACTTTTGGTAAAGGTGGCATTAGAGGCTAAGTTAGTAACCATCTATTCTCTCCTGCCATAAATTTATAGTTATCTCTTCCGTAGCAGGCGTCATGATACATTAGAATTTGGCTTAGAGTGCCCGATTGGAAGTACTTATCCTGACAAGTCTTCTTCCAAACGGTATTTCCAAACACCTTTGAAACAATACGTGGCTGCAATCAAACTAACAAAAATCAGGCTTGACCCAATAAGGGTTGATAATTGGGGTCCCACTACATTTGCTATTGAACCGGCCAATAGACTTCCAACCGGCATGAGGCCCCAAGCCATCATATATATTCCGGTCACTCGACCTCTATATTGATCCGGAAGAATGCCTTGAACTGTGGCTCCCGAAATAGAAAAATAGGACATCATAGAGCCAGATAAAAGCATGATGACTATCATAGCCACTGAATAAATATTAGTTATCGCTAGCGTTGCCATTAAAATACCTAGAAATCCAAGTAATACGAAAAGAATTTTTCCGGGTCGAGTAATTTGGGTACATGAGGCGAGAATTACAGTTCCTATAAGTGACCCAAGCCCAGCCGCAGACAAGAGTAATCCCAACCCTTGCGGCCCAACTTCAAAGACTTCAGCAGCATAGACCGGCATTAAACCATGGATAAACGGCATCACTAGAATGACCATATTTACCGTCATGAAAGTTAGGCCGATTATCGTTTTCTGGTTAACCACGTAAGTTACTCCAGACTTCAAATCTGCGAGTAATTGTTTTGCAGATCTATCGGAATTATCAAAGGAAGAGTCTTTATCGAGTTGTATCATCATAATGGCGGCGGCCGCTGAAAACATGAGGATGGCTTCAACAATAAATAATGGTGCCGGGCCGAATATTGCAAGAGAGAATCCGCCGGCCGCAGGAATAAGTAATCTCATCACACTGAAAGCCATAGAATTTAATGCAAAAGCGTTTATGAGGCTTTTTTTGGGGATAATCACAGCAAGCAGTGACATCCTAGCTGGATCATTTATTACCCATGAAATTCCCACAAGAAATATAAAAATGAATAAGTTCCAGATGTTGGCATTTCCCATGGCAATAACGACCGAATAGCCGACCATTAACACTGCTTGATATGAATAAATAATAGAAAGAAGTATCTTTTTATTAAACTTATCGCTTATTAACCCCCCAAACGGAGCTCCCACTAAAATTGGTAGAGCATCAAGCCCAAGGGCCATACTTGTCAGTAATGGGGATTCGGTTATCTCATATGCCAGCCAACCAACCACCACTTGTTGGAGCCAAAACCCACTGCTGAAGATAGCCGTAGCCAGCCATAAAAACCTGTAATTACGTGAATGAAATGCATCAAACGTGTGTAATTTTCTTGGAATACCCTTAGGCTTCCGTATTTTTTTTAAAAGTTTATCCGAAGGAGAATCGGAATCAAGGTTGAGATTATTTGGTGAAATCAGGTATTTAGGAGCGGCATGGTTTGATGAATTTTCTTCATCTTGTTCACCTATGACAGGCCCAGGTATTAGTCCAGACTCGGTCTTATTCAATTATATTGTCTTGCACCTCGCCGCTATAGGAGTTTGTATGAATCTGAAGATTAAAATCGACGCTATATAAGTCTATAGTTTTCATGAATTAAAAAACAAGTATTTTTGATCTATTTAATTAAATTGCTAAACGACCATTGGAATCTTGAATGTCCCATAATTCAGAGGGCCATCCTAAAGTTGGCGCCTTTATTTTTTTTCAGTAGGGTGTGCTTTACCCATGGAATTACATACTGAACACTGGAGCAAAGGTTGTGCTTCTTTAAACTTGACGCGGCTAGATGATCCACGATGGTTTGCTTAAACGGAAAGGTTGCCTATGTATGGATCAAGGGGAGTTTGTATCCCCCACTTGCGAGTTGGATGCATTAACCTTTGCTGCCGTATAGGGTCAGGGTCGCTGAGTAGAAACAAAGGACTGATTGTTGGCTGACCGATGCGGGGGAATATTTCTCTTCAAGTTGTAGCTAATATGGCATATCGTTATCTTAGAAGCTCTGTTCCATCTAGGTATTTTGGTTGGCGGAATAGGGTTCCGGGCCGCACAAGATTTATTCTATCAATCACAGGCTGGAGGGATTTTGAGTTTGAATCATCCTTTGTTTTAGGTGGCATCCAGTCATCATGGTGCCCTAGGATGATTTCTTTGGGTTTTAACATGCTTGCCATTAGGCCAATATAGTCAGTAAGTGAACCTTGAATAGGCTCCCCATCAATGTTGGGCCGGCCGGCCATGGCTAGGATAGCAGCATCTGCCCTTAGGTCAGAGACAACTCCAGTCCAGCATCCAGAAGTATCTTGGAAGAAAATAGATCCCTGCGGTGTTTCAAATAAGAAACATAGTGCCCCACCTATGTCGCTAGAACCTAGAGTTTCTTTTCTATGGTCCTCTATCTCTCTAATTAGATTTGGATCCGTTCCACTAGGCAAGGGATCTGGCTTTCGAGGTCCCCAACGTTCGTCTTCAGTAAGATTCAGATGTCCTGTTTGGCTTTCATCAGTGCTAGGTCGAAAAGTGTTTGGAATCCATATGCAGGAATGTAAGCTTGGAAAAACTCTGACAGTGACTGAATCGCTAAGGCGGTATCTTTCACCTCCCTGAGCTCTTCGAAGTTGTTCTTTAGGAACGCCTGCCTCGATCAGTATTCGTACACTTTCATTGGAACCAATGACTTCTGCCCCTGTATTTTTGGCAATAACATCTGCCCCGCCGATATGGTCGAAATGGCTGTGCCCTATGAAAATAAAGTCCGCATTCTTTATTTCTGCTGTTGATATACCTACATTTGGAGCCGCCGAAACTTTGTCAATGTAAGTATCGAGAAAAATTGTCAGATCATCTATAAGTAAACGAAAAGTAGCACATCCGAGCCAGTCTAATTTTATTGACATATTTTCTCACCTCTAACAAATAAAAATTACTAGGGACACATATATAAATATGCTAAAATTGGTTTGTTTTATGCCCCCATTATTACAGAATTTCTTCGGGTGGTCCTGTGACTGAATCATATGCAGCTAATTGGACAGCAGTATTAGTAGTTGCCTTCGTGGGAGCTTTGGCTGTGTTATTGATGTTTGTAGCATCTAGAGTATTGGCTCCTAAACGGCACTCTGCCATAAAAAATTCCCCATACGAGTGCGGCATACCCGCATCCCCACATCATTGGTCTCAAATCCAAATACGTTACTATGTTTTTGCGATATTGTTCCTGATATTTGATGTTGAAGCTGTTTTCCTATTTCCTTGGGCGCTAGTATTTTTGGGCGCTCCTCCTGCAGTTTTTTATGAAATGATTATTTTTATTGGTATATTGCTGTTTGGGTTGGCTTACGTTTGGAGAAAGGGAGTTTTGCAATGGAGATAGACGAAAACCCTAAAATTCATATTCCGAAATATGATGGGCTTCCTCCGACTGAAAAACCACTTGGTGATGGTTACGAGATGGGTAAAGGGAATAACCCTGCGGATAGCGTTTTCAATAGGGTTCTGCCCAATGCATTGACCGCAAAATCGGATCAATTATTTGCATTAGCAAGAAAATCATCACTTTGGACTTTATCTTTTGGGTTAGCATGCTGTGCAATTGAAATGATAAGTGCCCATGCTTCACATCATGATCTTGATAGATTTGGAGTGGTTACTTGGCCTTCCCCTCGTCAAGCGGATGTCATGATAGTTGCCGGCACTGTGGTAAAAAAGATGGCAGATTCCATAAAACTTTTATACGAACAAATGCCTGATCCCAAATGGGTTATTGCTATGGGAAGTTGTGCAACCAATGGAGGACCCTACTATAAATCATATTCGGTGGTTATGGGAGTAGACCATTTAATACCAGTTGACGTTTACGTTCCAGGTTGCCCACCTAGACCTGAAGCACTAATTTACGGTGTTATGCAATTACAAGAGAAAATAAAAAATGATGCAAATCAATCCTTCGAAAAAGAGTCACTAAATGCCAATGAAGGAGAGCAGCAGCATATCTTCAAAGCGTGAAATTAAAGCGCCAATAGTGCGGGAAGACCTCGACCAAGCGGGAGAGAATCTCCACAAAATATTAAAAGAATCCATTTCTGATTTTCCAGGGTCAGAAATATCGGTTTCTATAGATATGGTCACAGTTAAAATTGATTCAGTGCAGCTGGCTAAAATTTGTGAATTTCTCAAATATACTGAAAAATTCGGGTTTGATTATTTATCCTGTATCACTGTAGTAGATTATGAAAAAGATCAAGAAATATTTGAGATGATTTATCATCTTATCTCTATTAGGCTACACCATAAAATGGCCATTAAAGTGCCATTACCGTCAAATGATCCCACAGTGCCTTCGGTACTGGGTGTTTGGAAATCAGCCGACTGGTTTGAAAGAGAAGCCCATGATTTATTTGGCATTAAATTTGAAGGTCGTGAAAATTTACCCCCATTGTTATTATATGAGGGATTTGAGGGTTATCCAGGAAGAAAAAGTTATCCATTTCATGATTATGGTGAATGGTAATGGTTAGTAAGTTTACTTATGCAAGTACATCAACAGGTTAGTGAATATTCTGATGCGATAGACCTAATGGTCAATATGGGTCCTCAGCACCCTAGTACCCATGGAGTCTTCAGGCTAGTTATATGGGTTGACGGTGAACGCATAGTGAAGGTGGAACCCCATATTGGTTACCTTCATCGTGGGTCAGAAAAGATATGTGAAAGTGAACAATATAGCCAGATTGTGACTCTTTTTGATCGCCTAGATTATGTTGGTAATCTAAACAACGAATTAGCTTTTTGCTTAGCCGTAGAGAAACTTACCGAAACTGTTGTTCCGGAGAGAGCTGAGTACATACGGGTAATTTTGTGTGAATTGAACCGGATAGCTAGCCACATGCTGTTCTACGGCGTTTATGGCTTAGATGTTGGAGCCACCACTCCAATGCTTTATGGTTTTCGTGAACGTGAGAGGGTACAAGAACTCTTTGAAAGCGTGACTGGAGCAAGGATGATGCATAACTACATCAGAATTGGTGGTGTGAAGGAAGATGTTCCTGATGATTTTGATAAAAATGTGCTGATATTACTTGATCATCTCAAAAGAGGTGTTGATGAGTGTGACAGGCTTTTATCCCAAAATGAGATGTTCCTTGCTCGCACAAAAGGAGTAGGTATTATCACTGGAGAGGATGCCTTGGATTATGGTGTGACTGGGCCTGCTTTGAGAGCCTCCGGTGTTATAGAAGATGTAAGAGTCACAGACCCATATTCGATTTATAGTCGGTTCGATTTTGGTATACCAGTGGGGAGTAATGGTGATTGTTGGGATAGATACTATGTACGCGTTGAAGAAATGAGAGAGTCAATCAAGATAGTAGAACAGGCCATATCCGATATTCCCGACGGTGATATTTCTGCCAAAGTCAGAAGGATAATTAGACCACCGGTTGGAGAGGTATTCGTTCGCACAGAATCTCCCAGAGGTGACCTAGGAGTTTTCCTGGTAAGTGACGGCTCAGATAAACCCTACAGAGTTAAAGTGAGGCCACCATCTTTTGCAAATCTACAAGCCCTTGAATATATGCTTGAGGATACCTATATTGCCGACGCTGTTTTAGTGCTGGGTTCGATTGACATTATTATGGGAGAGGTCGATCGATGAATATGCCTGAAATTGTTGGCTTGTTTTTTAAAGCATCTCTGCTACTTTTTTTTATTCTTATGGTAGTTCTTATTTTGACTTTGGCTGAACGAAAGGCATTAGCCCGGATACAGCAAAGAAAAGGTCCTAACAGGGTGGGATTTAAAGGAATTCTTCAACCATTTGCTGACGCTTTAAAATTGCTCACTAAAGAAGATATCCTACCTGCATCCGCTAATAAGCAAATTTTTTGGGTAGCGCCCCTCGCTGTGTTCCTTCCAGGGTTTTTGATTTGGGTGACAATTCCGTTGGCAAAGGAAGTTGTACTCGCAAACTTGGATATGGGGCTTTTTTACATAACTGCTATTTCAGTTTTGTCTGTCATGGGATTGCTAATGGCTGGATGGGGTTCGGCCAATAAGTGGGCAATGATAGGGGGCTTGAGAGCAGCCGGACAGCTTATAAGCTATGAAATCCCATTCATAATGGCTATTTTGGCGATAGGAATTTTAGCCCAGTCATTCAATCTGAAGGAAATAGTTGATGATCAGGCCCAATGGCCTTTTGCCATTAAACAACCGTTGGGGTTATTTATTTTTCTTACTGCAGGGTTAGCGGAATTAGGAAGGACCCCTTTTGATATTCATCATGCAGAATCTGAGGTAGTTGGCGGCCCATTTGTGGAATACAGTGGAGCCCATTGGTCAGTCTTTTATCTTGCCGAGTATATGAACACGTTTACTATCGCCGTTCTAACGGTACTGCTATTTCTCGGCGGCTGGCAATCCCCTGTATTACCTTTCAGTGGGACTGTTCAAACTGTGGCCTCACTCAGCTGGTTCTTAATAAAAACTGCCCTTGTGATCTGGGTTATATTTTGGATTCGTGGTACATATCCAAGATTGAGAATTGATCAACTGATGTCGTTCGGATGGAAAATACTGGTTCCGGCATCCTTTATTAACATTTTTCTTACCGCATCGGTACTTTACTATGCTTTGCCACACTGGGTTATCACGGTGGTATCTCTTGGCTTCCTGGGTGCAACTTTTTATTTCATAAAGAAAGGATCTCTAGCTGGAAATAAACAAGATACTGTGACGATTATTAATAGTAGTGATATAAGAGCTCAGCTTTCCAATAAGGCTGAGGTATAGATGAAAATACAGAACCCTGTCGTTGGTTTTATAAATGGCCTTATGGTTACTATAAGGTCCACTCTAAGACGTCCAGTTACTGCAGAGTATCCGGCGATTGAAAAACGTCTACCCCTTTCAAATAGATTCATGGGGTTTCCGGCATTAACTTGGGATTATGATATAGAGGAGCCATACTGCACCGGCTGTATGGTATGCGTTCGAGAATGTCCTACTCAGTGTATGTCGGCTCAAATGAAAGATAATCCCCAGCATGAAAAAGGCCTGAGTAGGCGTCGTAAAATCATAGAGAGCTTCGAGATAAATTTAGGACGGTGTATTTTGTGTGGCATCTGTGTTGATGTGTGCAACTTTGATGCGATTGAAATGTCCCACGAGTATGAATTGAGCAAATATCAAAGAAACGCGAATAGAGTTAATTTGAATCAATTGTTGGACATGGGCGTTGTTTATCAAAATAAACTTCAATGGACTCCAAAGCAACCACAAAAAAATAGTGGAATACCGTTACCTCCAAAGCAATCAGAGGATTCCTCTTAATGTCAGTAGTGTTTTTTGCGATAGCAGCCATTTTGGTTATTTCGGGCGGCATTGGAGTAGTAGCTGCACGAAACATTGTTTATGCTGCCCTATCCTTACTGGTTGCGATGGTAGGAACTGCTGGCGTATTTCTAATAGGGCTTGCCGAGTTTTTGGCATTAGTGCAGCTTCTGATATATGGAGGGGCTGTTGTAATCGTGATTTTATTCTCACTTATGCTAACTAAGATTCAAGATTTTGAATTCTTGACAGCAAACAAACAGTGGCCGATAGCACTGATAGTGGCCATGTGCCTGCTAGGCTTATTGGGAATTTCCATTTTGGTTGAGGGTAGTGCAACCACGACAATGGGAAGTACCAATATATCTGAATTAGGTCTGAGTTTGTTTTCAGATTGGGCTATACCATTTGAACTTGCATCTTTAGTACTGCTAATTGCTCTTATAGGAGCAGTAGTAATAGTACGTAGGGATAATGGGGAAGATAAGTGATGGAATTAATTTATTTTCAGTTATTAGCCGCGATTCTATTTTGCATTGGCATTTATGGAGTATTGGCTCGGAGAAGTGCAGTTCTGATATTGATGTCAATTGAACTGATGCTCAACGCAGTCAACATTAATTTGATTGGTTATGCAGCCTTTTCAAGTTTTGGATCAGCCCACAGAAATTTAGGACAAGTCTTAGTAATATTTATCATCACCATAGCGGCGGCAGAATTAGCTTTGGCTATGGCTATTATTTTGAGGCTCTACAGGAATAAAAACAACGTTAATGTTGACGAATTGGATATCTTAAAGGGCTAGAATCTGAATTATGATCTTGAGTGCTGAATTTGCATGGATAATACCTGGGTTAGCAGTTATAGCTTTTTGCCTAACTAGTTTGTTTGGCAAAAACCTTCCCTACAAAGGGATCTTTTTGCCTATAGCGGCAGCACTATTAGGGTTTATTTTTTTCTGTTTGATATTCGTTGATTTCATCTCCACAGGGTTTAATCCTGCAAGTGTAAGCATCGATTGGATTGTCATTGATAATTGGTCTATTACTTGGGGATTTGCCATCGATGAAATTTCAATACTTATGTTGGGGTTAGTGACGTTTATATCTTTGCTTGTCCAGATATATTCGGTGGGTTATATGTCAGGTGATTCTAGAATTTCATGGTATTTTGCCGTCCACGCCTTGTTTGCAGGAGCTATGTTGACATTGGTTCTAGCCGACAATTTACTTTTCCTATATTTTTGTTGGGAGTTGGTGGGATTGGGATCATATTTACTTATAGGGTTTTGGTTTGAGAAGAAAGCTGCATCAGAAGCGGCAAAAAAGGCTTTTATAACCACGAGGGTGGGAGATGTTGGTCTTCTAATTGGCATTATATTGTTATTTAAAGCTACGGGTACTTTTCATATACCATCCATAATTCACGCAGCTCAAAATGGGGCTATACCAGAAGCTACTTTGATGTGGTCTTCTCTTCTGCTGTTTCTAGGTGCAATGGGTAAATCAGCTCAATTTCCTTTTCATGTTTGGTTGCCTGATGCCATGGAAGGACCGACTCCTGTCTCAGCCCTTATACATGCGGCTACTATGGTGGTTGCAGGGGTCTATTTGATTGCTCGAATGCTGCCGTTACTAGAGATAGTTCCAGGATTTTTGACCCTTGTTGCTACGGTAGGGCTATTTACTTTTTTGTTCGCAGGAATAATCGCTTTGGTAATGACAGACATAAAAAAAATTTTGGCATATTCGACGATAAGCCACTTGGGGCTGATGGTTTTAACTTTAGGTGCCGGAGGATTGGCTGCTGCGATGTTTCATTTAGTAGTGCATGGCTTTTCTAAAGCTCTCCTGTTCTTGGGAGCAGGAAGTGTGATGCATGGGATGAACGGTGAGACTGATTGTTGGAAGATGGGAGGGTTGAGACGAAATATGTCTGTAACAGGAGGCACCTTCCTAATTGGGTGTTTGTCCCTCGCAGGAATTGTTCCCCTGAGTGGGTTTTTTAGTAAAGATGAAATGCTGCTTTCTATATATGAAGGACTTGGGCCCATATTTCTTCTTATTACCCTCGTTGGTGTTTTTCTCAGTTCGCTTTATATGATTCGTTTATTTTGCGTGATTTTTGTAGGGGAACCTCGAAGCGAAGGGGCGAAAAACTCCCATGAGTCTTCTCGAGTAATGACTTATCCACTTGTAATATTGGCTGTTTTTGGAACAATTTTGGGCATATTGGCTCTCCCGTTACCATTGGGAGATTTTGAAGGGTTGGGTAATTTCATCGATTCGAAGCATCATTTTCACCTCTCACCCTGGATAACTCCTCTTTCTCTTTTGATAGCTCTTTCTGGTCTAGTAATTGGTTATTTGTGTTACGGATATCACAAAATTCCGCACCATTTGATAGCGTTAAGGTTCGGCTATTTATATAAGTTGACTCTATCCAAATTCTATATAGATGAATTTTATCAATGGATAATAGATAGAATAGTGTTGTCAGCGG